>OJNQ01001094.1_pt1 | contig 19933 bp, 17 predicted proteins | sample 1597621 | NCBI WGS metagenome assembly OJNQ01 (sample SAMEA2452137, study PRJEB22498) | human gut metagenome | reverse complement strand
AAGCCGTTCCCGCATACGAAGCCAGCTTCACAAAAGAAATCTCACATGGAATCGTCAGATGCTTCATCAAATCGGCCGTAAACATGAACGAGCCGTTTAACACACTCAAGAACAACGGATTTTCACCCTCCAAGTCATGATTGATTTCATTGGCCACACGTGCCACCTCCTTCAGGATATCCGCCTCTGGGATAAACGTTTTGAAACGCTTGTCTTTAATCTGAATCGTATCCATGTTATAATCTAGTTTTAGAAATTGTGCAAATTTACGGATTTTCCCTAAAACCTCCACACTTCCCCCTGAGTATTTAAAGATATTTTCAATAGAATATATATCCCATTCGAGGCTTTTTTCGTACTTTTACCGACAAAATAGCTATTTTATATATACAATGAAAATTTTAAGTTGTACACAACAAAAAGAGGCAGATGCATATACCATCGCCCACGAATCTATATTGTCAATCAACCTTATGGAAAAAGCCGCCGGCCTGTTGGCACAAGCTATCAGCGAGCGATATGACAAGTCACACCGTCTTGTCGTATTTGCCGGTCCGGGCAACAATGGGGGCGACGCACTGGCTGTAGCCCGCATCCTTTTCCTGAAAAACTATCCGGTAGAAGTTTATTTGTTCAACGTAAAAGGCACCCTTTCTGAAGAATGCCTCACCAACATCCAGCGCCTGAAAGAAAGCGGATTTGCCAACTACACCGAAGTCAGCAACCAGTTCGACCCGCCTCATCTGGGCAGTCACGACGTAGTAATCGACGGTCTGTTCGGTTCTGGACTTCAAAAACCGTTGAGCGGAGGATTTGCAGCCGTAGTACAATACATCAATGCTTCTCCTGCTCAGGTAGTATCCATCGACATCCCTTCCGGACTGATGGGAGAAGAAAATACATTCAATGTAAAAAGCAATATTATCCGTGCGGACGTCACTTTCAGTCTGCAACTTCCTAAACTGGCATTCCTCTTCGCCGAAAATACAGAATTCGTTGGCGAATGGGAGTTATTGGACATCCAGCTGAGCGAAGAAGGAATCGAAGAGACTGAAACAAACTACGAAATGCTGGAAATCGAAGAAATCCGTTCACTGATCAAACCACGCCAACAATTCGCCCATAAAGGAAACTTCGGACATGCCCTGCTGATAGCCGGCTCAAAAGGAATGGCAGGTGCATCGGTACTGGCCGCCCGTGCCTGTCTGCGATCGGGAGTAGGTCTGCTGACGGTACACGCGCCGTTATGCAACAACGATATTCTGCAAACGTCCGCCCCCGAAGCCATGGTAGAAACAGATGTCAGCGAAACATGCTTTGCCGTACCTACCGATACGGACGATTACCAAGCTGTCGGCATCGGTCCGGGACTCGGTCGCAACGAGGAAACGGAAGCCGCCCTGATAGAACAACTGGAACATTGTCAGACTCCGACGGTACTGGATGCCGACGCACTCAATATTCTGGCCAATCACCGGCATACGCTCACCCATCTGCCGAAAGGTTCCATCCTCACCCCTCACCCGAAAGAGCTGGAACGCCTGGTCGGCAAATGTCAGGACTCATACGAACGACTGATGAAAGCCTGCGAACTGGCGCACACTGCCAAAGTACATATCATTCTGAAGGGAGCTTATTCCGCCATTATCACCCCCGAAGGCAAATGTTACTTCAACCAGACCGGTAATCCCGGTATGGCAACAGGAGGCAGCGGAGATGTACTGACAGGAGTAATCCTTGCACTCCTTGCGCAAGGCTATCCCGCCGAAGACGCCGCAAAGATCGGTACTTACATTCACGGATTGGCCGGAGACATCGCCCAGAAAAAACAGGGCATGATCGGATTAATCGCAAGTGATATCGTGACTTGTCTGCCGACGGCATGGCGACTTGTAAGCGAATAAAAGTTAAGAACTTACGGTTTATTCAATAACTTCATTAACTTTGTTTTTCAAAATCAGCTAAAAAGAACCGAATATGAAAAAGTTAATCATAGCAACAGGACTACTAATGGCAACTTCCGCCTATGCGCAGACCGAAGTGCTGACAGGAGTGACGCGAGGAAAAGACTACGGAGTAGTGTACGCCCTCCCCAAAACCCAGATAGAAATAGAAATAAAAGCAAACAAAGTCAACTATAAGCCGGGTGAATTCAGCAAATACGCCGACCGCTACCTGAGACTGACCAACGTCTCTGCCGAACCCGAAGAATACTGGGAACTGAACAGTGTCAAAGTGAAACCTGTAGGTGTACCAAACAGCGAAGCTACTTATTTCGTCAAACTGAAAGACAAAACCGTAGCTCCTCTTATGGAACTGACTGAAGAGGGTCTTATCAAATCAATCAACGTCCCCTACAGCAGTAACAATGCAAAGAATGCAGCAAACAATGCCGTTGCTCCCCAACGAAAAGCCAATCCCCGCGACTTTCTCACAGAAGAAATTCTGATGGCAAGTTCAACCGCCAAGATGGCCGAACTGGTAGCAAAGGAAATCTATAATATCCGCGAAAGTAAAAACGCATTATTGCGCGGACAAGCAGATAATATGCCTTCGGACGGCGCACAGCTCAAAATCATGCTCGACAACCTGAATCTTCAGGAAGAAGCCATGACCGAGATGTTTTCGGGAGTCCGCAATAAAGAAGAAAAGACATTTACTGTCCGCCTCACTCCGGATAAGGAATTCGACAATGAGGTAGCTTTCCGCTTTTCAAAGAAGCTGGGTATAGTTGCCAACAACGATTTGGCAGGCACTCCATTCTACATCAGTCTGAAAGACCTGAAAACGGTGAAGATTCCGCAAGAGGACGGAAAAAAGAAGAAAGAGATGGAAGGCATTGCTTATAACGTACCGGGACAGGCAATGGTGACGCTGACGGACGGCAAAAAGAAATTGTATGAAGGAGAAATACCTGTTACTCAGTTCGGTATCATAGAATACCTTGCTCCGGTATTATTCAACAAGAACTCGACCATCAAAGTTTACTTTGATCCGGTGACCGGTGGACTACTGAAAGTAGATAGAGAAGAAAGCAAATAAAACCTCTAAAAAAACAAAACGATGGGTGGCGAAGGACATATGCTCGACATGATACGTCGGCTGAAAGACGGCAAAGAAGCCTCCCGCTTACGCCGTGAACGGAGAAATGACAAGTTAGGGCGACTTAGAAGAAACAACGACCCTTATCTTCTGCCGGATACGACTCCGGAAGAGATGGAACGCATCATCAAGGATTCGGAAAAGAAAAAAGAAAAAGATAACAGCTATTTCGTATGGGGAACGCTTATCATTATGGGCGTACTGATAGGATGTGCTGTCCTCCTGTGGGCAATCTTTTTTAATGGATAATTATCCATTTAATAAATCCGTCTTTCTGTAATTGGGAAAGATAGGTAGATACACGAGACTCGTAGCCTGCTTCATATTGAAAGTGGTCTGCGAGTTTTTCTATAATCTCACGAACCGTCCGCTGCCCGTCTATCAGGTTCCATACGGCCGTACCGTGTTCTTCCAGACGCACATGAATATCTTTGGACATTCCTTTCGGCAATAAATAACGACTCATCCACGAACGTTTAAAACGAGGGAAGGAGAGCACAATAGTCTCCCCTTCCTGTTCAGCTTTAATATGTTCGTTACGACAAGGTATCACCTCCAGGAGGTTTATTTTCTCTTTCGTAGCCATATCTTTTCTCTTTTATATCTTTTCAGATAGAATATATACTGTGATTATTTCTGAATATTTGCTTCTTCCAGTCCGTAGCCTTTCTTCTTGTTTTCCACTTTCAGCATCAAGGCAACAATCAGGGCAAGTACACCGAACATAGCAAAAATAGCCATCGGCAAGGTATAATCATAAGTCTGTGCACCATCTACAACCGGACCTTTGCAATAAGAGTTCAACACCCATCCGATCAGCAAAGGCACGCCCATCAATCCCCAGTTCTGTACCCAAAAGATCAACGCATAAGCCGTTCCCAACTGTTTCTCCGGAATAATCTTCGGAACCGAAGGCCACATTGCCGAAGGAACCAATGAGAAAGCAAATCCCAGAATAATCATGATCACCGTTGCAAACCACCATATATTCAGAATAGGAAGAGCGAACATCGTGTGTACGAAAATCAGCATCACCGACCCGATCACCATCAGCGTGGCTCCCTTACCGATACGGTCATACAATGAACCGAACAACGGTGTCAGGATGATCGCGCCAATCGGCAGCAATCCGGGAATCGTTCCCGCAAGTTTCGGATCAACATTGTACTTCTGTACCATCAAATCGGCCGCATACTTGATGAAGGGGAATACAGCCGAATAGAACAATACGCACAGTAATGCGATCAGCCAGAATCCTTTGTTGGTAATGATATAGACAATGTCTTTCATGCGGAAAGGTTCTTCCGGTTCCAGTCCTTCCGCATCCAGTGAAGCATCCAGTTTCTTATCGTAGAAAGTATAGATGAAGAATGCGATGGTACCTACGCACAACATGACGAGACAGAACAGAATCGGAGCGGGAATATTGGTATGGAATACGCCGCTCTCATCCGTAGACCCGAAGAAGTCTGCCAAAGGAACGGTAAGCACCATGGCCAAAGTTGTTCCAATACGCGCGGTCGCCATTTCCAGTCCCATAGCGAGAGCCATCTCTTTGCCTTTAAACCACTTCACGATAATCTTCGAAACGGTGATACCCGCAATTTCGACTCCTACACCGAAAATAGCATAACCCAATGCAGCCAATGTGACTTGCATCTTGAATCCGAAAAGCATCGCACCTTCCGGGAAAGTAGTAGTAATAGCATAATATTTCAATCCACAACCGAACACCATCAATAAACAGGCACCCATTCCGGTGAAGCGTACTCCCATCTTATCCAGAATGATACCACCAAAGATGAGCATCAGCAGGAATACATTAAACCAGCCATAAGCACTGGTGAAAAAACCGTAATCTAAACTGTCCCAGAGAAGTTCTTTTTCAAGCATGGGTTTCAGAGGAGACATAACGTCTGTGAGGAAGTAGCCGCACAACATGGTAAAAGCGACTAATGCTAGAACACTCCAACGCAGCACTGCGGAGTCATTCAGCTTTTGTTTCAATTGTTCTGTCATTGTAATATTTAAAAGGAGTTAATAATCTCGTAACGGGCAACAAAGTTAACTAATTATCATTTGTTTTACTAAAAAAGGAGAACATTTTATAAGAAAAAGGACATCTGACCGGATATTCCTGTATGAAGAAGAGCAGACCGGGCCCAATAATAAAGACAGACGCGAACTACACGTATTACACGATTCTATTAGAATCTCTTGTAATTCGCGTAATTCGCGCCTATAATGAAGAGAACGGGTCAAAAAGCCCGTTCACTCAATAAGTTTAAACCGAATATCCTGTCACTGAATTATTCTGCTACAGGAGCAGGAGTTTCAGTAGCCGGAGCTTCCGTTGCTGGTGCAGACTCTGCAGGAGCAGTAGCATCTGTCTGAGGAGCAGCAGTACCGGTAGGCATATTATACGGGTTGGTTTGTTGTTCTTTCTGTGCTTGTTCCAACAATACATCTTTAGCTGCAGAAGAAGAAGGAACAACGTAAGCAGTAGCAACGCTCATCACAACCATGAAGATAGCCAGACCCCAAGTTGCTTTTTCCAGAAAATCTGTAGTCTTGCGCACGCCCATGATAGCGTTTGATGAAGAAAAACCAGAAGCAAGTCCGCCTCCTTTTGAATTCTGAATCAGCACGATGAAGCACATCAGCAAGGCTGCAATCACCATTAAGATAATGAATAATAAGTACATTTTTAGTTATTTTGAATTAGCGTTAATAATCAATTTCTCCAAAAATCTGATTTGGTCTGCAAAGTAAGCATTTTTTTTTGGATATTTCAAGCTTAATTTTTTAATTATTTCAAGAGCTTTCGAATATCGTTGCTGTTTTACGTAGATTTTGGCCAAAGTTTCTGTGAAACAGCTGTCATCTTCCTCTTCTATGGTGTTGGTTTCAGTTGTTTCGTCTGTTCTGCCCGTTTCGTTTGTTTCAGCGGAAGAAGCTGCCTTTGCTTTCTCTTCTTCCCTCAAAGGTTTCAGGTATACGACTGGATCAGTCTCGCTTTTTTCGATAAAGTTGTCAATCAGCTCGTGTCCTTTCAGCTTGGGCATTGCCTCTGCCGGCTCGTCGGCGACAGGTGTCTCTTCGAGAAGGTATGCCGTATAGTCCATGGAGTAATCAAAGCTTGTCTGACTGGTTACTTCTTCGGGAGCCGTCGAAAGGAAAGCATCGATCAGAGCCAGTGTCCGGTCGACGGTAGGCTCATCTTTCAATACTTCAGAGAGAGGCAACCCTTTCTTCTGGGATTCGACAGCGAAGCGTTCGCCTTCGATCAGATGAAACAGTTTCCGTCGGTCGGCAATATACAGAACGGCTTTCCGCAGTTCCGCACCGAAATTAATGTCGTGGAGAATATACAGGTTCTTGAGATACAACAACCGGAGCGACTGAAAATACGGATACCTCGCGAGCTGGTTGCGCAGTTCGTACAAAGTATCCCTATTCAGCGTCTCGGGATGCTGAATCCATTGTTGCAAGTTAACAGAAGTCATTAAATTACCAGTTTGCTACAGTTGCATTAAATATTTGGTCGGTTATCTCTTTACTCATTTCCGCTATTAATCCATCCTGTACGGCCGTCAGCAGCTGGCTGGAATCATAGGTACGGAAAGCTGAGAATTGTTGTTCGAAGTCTTCGGCGTGATTTGTGTTGTTGACAAAGCGTACATTGACCGTGATGGTCAGCTTCGTTTCCGAAGAGTAACCATCGGCAGACACTGCCTGGTTATACTGGTTGTAGCCCGTAATTTCACCGTCAATCTGCAGATCCGCATTCTGGTTCGGTTTCAGCAGTTGCAGACGGGTCTGTCTGATGAAGATATCTTTCAGGTCTTCATTGAACTTGGTAGCCAGCGGAGCATACACATACTCCGACTTAATCGGGAAATCAGCAATCGAAATGGTCTTCACCTTATCGTAATTGATAGAGGAGCCATTAAACTTATAGGACACACTACAGGCGATGATGACTGCCGGTAAAACAATCAGTATCAGCGGTCGTGCTATTTTCTTAATCCAATTCATATTCTTTTATTTTTCTGTAAAGGGTACGCTCGGAGATATTCAGATCCTTTGCCGCACTTTTCCGCTTACCATGATGCCTCTCAAGCGCTTTACGTATCATTTCTTTTTCCACTTCATCGAGCGAAAGGGTTTCTTCCACATATTCTTCCGTGTCCTGAATATCGTCATCGTCTTCTTTGGGACAAACAGACGGTTGCTGCACAGCATGGATAATGGCCGGCACAGATGGTTGGTGCGTCGTCGTCACTACCGGAGTAGCCACTACCTGTCCCATCTGTCCGACTTGTCCCGCACGTTCGGCCATCATATTGTGCACCATCTTCTTCAGTTCCGCCACTTCCTGGCGCATATCGAACAAGACAGAATATAGTATTTCGCGTTCGCTCTCAAAGCTCTTGCTCTCGCGTGTGCCGAACAGTGCCGGAAGGCGTTGGGTATTCTGTGCCGGAAGATAGGTCTGCAGAATCGCAGCCGTTATCTCACGGTTTGTTTCTATAATCGAAATCTGCTCTGTGATATTCTTCAACTGCCGGACGTTTCCCGGCCACGGATAAGCAAGCAATATCTTCTTGGCATCTTCCGTCAGCTGGATAGCCGGCATCCGGTACTTTTCGGCAAAGTCTGCGGCAAACTTACGGAACAACAACAGCACATCATCTCCACGCTCACGCAAAGGTGGTATCTGAATAGGCACCGTGTTCAACCGATAATACAAATCTTCCCGAAAACGTCCTTCGGCAATGGCTTGTGTCAGGTTCACGTTGGTAGCTGCCACAATACGCACATCCGTCTTTTGAACTTTGGATGAACCTACCTTGATAAATTCACCGCTTTCAAGTACACGAAGCAGACGCGCCTGTGTAGGCAACGGCAACTCTCCCACTTCATCAAGGAAGATGGTTCCACCGTCAGCTTCTCCAAAATATCCTTTCCGCTCACCAATAGCACCGGTAAATGCTCCTTTCTCGTGTCCGAACAGTTCGGAATCGATCGTACCTTCCGGTATGGCACCGCAGTTGACAGCAATATACTGTCCGTGCTTTCTCCGGCTATATTGATGAATGATCTGTGGAAAACTTTCTTTTCCGACACCACTTTCTCCGGTAATCAGCACAGACAAATCGGTAGGCGCTACCTGAATGGCAACATCTATGGCACGTGATAAAGCCTCGGTATTGCCAATAATACCGAAACGCTGTTTCACTTGTTGTATCTCCGCTTTGGTCATCTATCTTAATATTAAGTAATAGGTAATAAGTATTAAGTAATAAGTATTAAGTATTACCATCATTATCATCTCGCTTCCATCCGCATGGCTAATACTTAATACTTATTACTTAATACCTATTACTTAATCTTCGTCTACTGTATCCAGTTTTAGTTTATCACTATCGTCCCGTTTCTCGTAATACTGCTTCCGCAACGGGTTTACCCGTGCCGCTTTCTCGCGCTGGCGGTTGCGGAATACATCAATCGCTACATAAATAGCCTGGCGGAAAGAGTCTTCGCTGGCCAGTCCTTTACCGGCGATGTCATAGGCTGTTCCATGAGCCGGAGAGGTACGTACAACCGGCAGTCCGGCGGTATAGTTCACACCGTCTTCCATAGCCAGGGCTTTGAACGGAGCCAGTCCCTGATCATGATACATAGCAAGGATTCCGTCAAAGTGAGTATAATTGCCCGAACCCATAAAACCGTCCGCAGCATAAGGACCGTAACAGATGATCCCTTTCTCTTCCATTTCTTTCATGGCAGGGATAATGATTTCCTGTTCTTCCATACCCAGCAGTCCGCCGTCTCCTGCATGAGGATTCAGTGAAAGCACTGCAATACGGGGCGCACCGATACCGAAATCCTGTTTCAGACAACGATGGAAAATCATCAGCTTTTCCTGAATCAGTTCCTTGGTGATTGTTGTAGCAATCTCCCTTACCGGAATATGCGTCGTTACTAAAGCCACACGAAAATCGTTTTTCATCAGGATCATCAGTGACTTGTTTCCATTGCCCAGACGTTCTTCAATATACTCCGTATGCCCGGGGAAAGAGAACTCTTCCGACTGAATGGTATGTTTGTTGATCGGAGCTGTCACAATGACGTCGATCAGCCCCTCACGATACTCTTCTATGGCACGCTCCAAAGCACCCAATGCAGCCTTACCTGCTTCGGGATCGGGTTTGGAGAATTCCACTTTCACTTCGTCATCTGTACAGTTCACTACACTCAGACGGTTGTATCCGGCTTCGGAAGCTGTGTTGACAATGCTGAAATTAGCCTGTACATCCAGTGCTTTACGATGATAAGCCGCTACTTTAGGTGAACCGTAGATAATCGGAGTACATAGCTCAAGCATGGTAGGGTCTGAGAATGTCTTCAAGATCACTTCATAACCTACCCCGTTGATATCTCCTTGGGTAATGCCGATTCTTATTTTGTTTTCTTCCATGTTTTTATTTATTAGTTGGTTCCGCTTCTCTGGTTACCCCCAGTGGAATCTGACTCTGCTGACCTTCTTGCGGAAGTTTCAGCGTATAAAGAGATGCTTCCATCTGGCGAACCAGATTGCGTTTCATTTTATCGGGTGAATATACAAATATTTCTGCTGTAATAATACGTTGGTTCTTCTGATCCAGACGAGTATGGGAAACGAACGGGCCACCCATGAAGTCACCCTTCATGCGCCACAATCCACGAGCTTCCATCGTGTAGTCATTGTGCACGTTGATCGGACGAACATCGGTCAGTAACGAGTCTGTCGACATATATACGCCTTCTTTATATCCGGGGATATTGGCTTTCATCACAGAATCGCGCTTATGAACAAAGTATTCTTTGGTGAATGTATCCTTGTCAGTATAAGGATAAGAATACATCACGAAATTGCGATCCGCGCTGCCTGTATTGGTAGATGCCCAGAAGAAGTCCTCTCCTGTCTTGGAGTTATTCAGTTCGGAAGGTATCCAGATATCGCAGCCAAACAGACTATCTACCTTATTTGAGATAAAGTTGTTGTGCTTTTCCTCCAGCAAAGTAATCTGACGGTTCATTTCAGCGCGAGTGAAGAAGTCGATAATCGTCTGCTTGTTTTCTTCGACAAACTTCTCAAACACTTCTTCGTTCGGAGCCTGAATGGTCAGTATCATCTGTGGAGAAGCATAAACGTCTTTCGCATACTTGAAAGTACCTTTGGTATAAATATCTTTTATATCTACTATCACAATATTACGGATCAACTTCAGCGTAGAATCATAGTCCTTCGGTGAAGTATACATAATCCGGAAAGAAGGTTCCGACTGGGGCAGTCCCGGCATGTCAGAATCAAGCACATCATGCAAGGCCCTTCCGGCGGCACGGTCCCACACTCCCGCATCTACTACAACCAACAGTTCATACGGACGACCGCTAGAGGTATGATTCCCCTTTAATCCACAAGAAGCAACTACGAAGGCTACCAGAGCCATGCTTAAATAAAAAAAGTACTTTTTCATGATGTTCGATTTTTATATTAACTTTTATTATTTTCCTCCTGTTTCGCAGTCGACAGCATACCGCATGCCGCAAAAATATCCTCTCCCCGCGAAGCACGAATGGTAGTGAAAAGCCCGTGCGTGGTCAGATAGTCACGGAAACGGGTCATTGTATCCATATCGGCTCCTTCAAGGGCTACTCCCGGAATAGAATGGAAACGGATCAGGTTCATCCGGCAATCCAGTCCGCGAAGCAGTTTGAGTAACTCCTTGGCATAAACTTGCGAATCATTAAGCCCCTTAAAAACAATATACTCAAACGAAAGTCGACGCTGTTTGCTAAAATCATAGTTTTTTAACAGTTCCACCATTTCCGTGATAGAAAAGGCTTTCTCCGCCGGCATCAGTTCCGCACGCTGGGCGGTCACCGGAGAATGCAGGCTGATGGCAAGGTGACAGTCGCTTTCTTCGATAAAGCGCCGCAATCCTTTCCGCAATCCGACAGTTGAAACGGTAATCCGCTTCGGACTCCATGCATAACCATAGGACCCAGTCAGTATGTCCAATGCCTTCAACACCTCTTCCAGATTATCGAGCGGTTCGCCCATTCCCATCATGACGACATTCGTCAGTTTGTCCCGTTCGGGCAAGGAGTGAATCTGATTGATAATCTGATGGGCGGTCAGGTTGGCAGAGTAGCCTTGTTTCCCGGTCATACAGAACTTGCAGTTCATTTTGCAGCCTACCTGCGAAGAAATGCATAAAGTCGCCCGTTCATCATCCGGAATATACACCGACTCCACAAAATGATTCTCGCCCACAGGGTACAGGTATTTCACCGTACCGTCTACAGAGCGCATTTCCTCCACCGGAGCTTCAGCTCCTACCTCATAGTTCTGCTTCAGTAACTCCCGGTATTTCAACGACAAGTTAGTCATTTCATCAATCGAAGTCACCTTCTTATCATAAAGCCAGGATGCAATCTGTTTGGCTGCAAAGCCCGGCATTCCCAGACGTTTCACCAGTGACTGCAGCTCTATAAGCGTCATTCCTAAGAGGGGATATTTAGACATCATTCTTTCTGTTCATGGTTTATATTTGCAAATGTAAGGAAATAAAGTCGATTTCCGTATAGCAAGGATGTAAAAGTTAGCAAAAAAGGTCGTTCCAAAGCATGGAACGACCTTTTGCAGTTATCGTTTTTACGACTAATCTTAGAAGAACAGGTAACGTGTATCCTTCACTTTTCCTTTCAGATACAGGTCGTTCATCAGACGGCTTGCGAAGCGTGCGTGCATATTAGCCAATGTAGCTTCTTCATCTTTAGCGTTAAAAGTATCGCTCAGTTTGTCTTTGCCATACATCTGAAGCACAAATACACCGGCATTACCTTTGATCGGAGCGCTCAGTTTATTCATTTCAGCCACAGAAGCATAAGCACCTACCAACGGTTCGCTGCTGCGCAATGCAGAAACATAAGCGGGAGCGGCAAATGTAACCAGCTTCAAAGAATCGCTGACTGCGCCGGGCATAGCCTTGTACTGGTCGAGAGAAGTTGCATTGGCAGCTTTCATATCAGCCATGATCTTTTCGGCTTTCTTATCTTTAACGATTTCAGCTCTCAACTGATCCTGTACAGCTTTCAGCGGACGATATCCTTCCGGAGTAACACCAACCAGAGCTACTGCAACCATATGGTCGCTTTCGCCACATTCATACAAACCGGAAACATCACCCGGTTTAGCGGAAAATGCCCATCTCAATGCTTCTTTAGTACCTCTTACACCACCGATAGTATGTTCTGAGCTATACAAGTCTCTTCTGTCAAGCAGTTTGTATCCGGCTTCTTCAGCGTTAGCGATCATCTTTTCAGCAGTAGGATTGGCAGCGATGAACTGGCTGAAATCATTGTAAGCACGGTTATAAGTTTCTTTGCTGAATTCAACTTCACGTTTCACAACAGCTACTTTATATTTATCCTTCACAGCTTTCTTGTTAGTCACTTGCAGGATTACATTAGCTTGTCCCAACGGCAGGTTTACTACTTCGTTCACGCCTGTATTATTGATAGCAGAGATAAACTTCAGGTTGTCACCATCGATCTGTGCGCCTTCATACTGTGCAGAGCTCATCCAGTTAGTCTCACCCGTCTGACCGTATTTCTTAGCCAGATCTGCGAAGTTAGCACCGCCTTTGATAGCAGTATAGATACTGTCCGCCAAGGCTTTTGTCTTCAAAGCGTCTTCTGCAAACACCTGAATCTGACGGAACTCGATTGAGTCGGCAGCAGCTGTTTTTGCAACCACTTTGAATGAATTGATAGTATTGTCGGCACCATTATAGTACGGACCATAAACAGAACCAACGGATGCAGAGTCCAGACGGGCAACTACATCTGACGGGAAAGCTGTTTTATTATAGAACAAGTCTACATAAGGAGCTTCCGAGCCTACAGAACGGATAAAAGAAGTATAGTCATCTGTTGTAGTAGCCAGCTGTGCAGTAGCTTCGTCTACTTCCTGCTGGATAGCAGCTCTGTCTTCCGCACTTGCAGTCACCTGAACATCAATGTACTTGATATCACGGCTTTCCTGATATTGCTTGAACTGTTCTTTTTTCTTGTTATAAAGGTCTTTCAGTTCCGATTCTTTCACAACGATTGTAGAATCTACTATAGAAGAATAAGGAACGGCAGCCATCAACAAGTCATATTGATTCACTCTTGCGTCAAAAGCGTCCTGTGCTTCTACCGGGTTAGAGAGAAGCGCTTTTGCTACCAATGCCTGATATTTCTCTGCCAGGCGGCTCTGAACCAATGTCTTCTGGATGAATGACCAGTATTTGTACATGTTGTTGTACTGTTCTGCATACTGAGCCGGCATCTGAGATTCGTTCATTTTAGCGTAATCTACCAGGAACTTATTGAGCATATCCTTATCGAAAGCACCGGTCTGCGGGTTGCGGAAAGGAGTCTGTTGCAACAACGGATGCACGCCTGCTTTCAGGATATCCTGAATTTCAGCAGCAGAAACTGTCAGTCCCAATGCTTTTGCTTCTTTCTCAACCAGTTTGTTATTAACGTAGGAACGCCATACTTCGTCGCGCACCTGATTGGTCTGTTCGTCGTTCAGTGCAGTCACTCCACGGGAGAGTTTTATCACTTCGGTATATTCTTCTACCAGATTCTGATACTCTTGAGCGGAAAGAGCATCTCCGTTCACCTCACCTACGTCATGTGCCTGGTGCGGTTGCATCACCTTCCACGCGTCACCCGCGATGAAAGCAAACAGCGCCAAACCGATAACAATCACCAATAGAGGTCCTTTCGACCTAATGTTTTGTAATGTTGCCATTTTGATTAATACGATTTATGTTTATTATTATTTCTTTCTATTGTCATTTTAGCGCACGAAGATACAAAAAATGCTAATATGCTTCTATTTATTAGCTAAAAATTTCACGGTTATCGCCATTATTCCATGACTTTTAAGCGTACAAGTTCTATTTTTGTCGCTGTCACCTTGATTATTTTAAACTGATAACGGCCGACACGTACCAATTCGTGCAGTTTCGGGAAGCTCTGATATTGGTTCAGTATCAATCCGCCTACCGTCAGATAGTCGTCCGATTCGGGCAGATCAAGTCCGAACATTTCATTGACTTTTTCTATCTCCAGACGGGCGGACAAAACATATTCATCTTCGTCAATTTTCTTGCAGATATAGGAAGTATTGTCATGTTCATCTTCTATATCACCAAATATTTCTTCTACCAAATCTTCCAACGACACAATGCCGGATGTACCTCCAAACTCATCTACTACCACGGCAATCGTCCTCTTTTGCAACATAAACAGCTTCATCAGTTTGTGGGCAGACATCGTTTCGGGTACGATCGGCACGTCTTTCACGTTATCACGCCAGTCTTTCGGATCACGAAACATTTCCGACGAATGAATAAAACCGACCACATTATCGATATTTCCGTCATACACAATGATCTTCGAGATCCCGGATTCTATAAAACGACTCTTGAGTTCATCCAGCGAAGTAGTAAGGTCAACCGCAACGACTTCGGTACGCGGAACGATACAGTCACGTATTTTTATGTTTGAGAAATCAAGTGCATTTTGAAAGATTTTCACTTCCGTATCCAATTCTTCTTCATTCGCAGCATTATCGATGCTACTCTGCACGAAGTAGTCCAGATCGACTTTTCCGAAAGCCTTGTCCGAAGCATCCTTATTTACCTTCATACCGAATATACGAAGAAAAAGGCAAGACAAACCGGAAGATAACTTCGAGACAGGATATAAAATGACATAACAAATAAAAAGCGGAATAGCGGCAACATTCAAGACCAGATTGGGATTGATCTTAAACAATGTTTTAGGAAGAAACTCTCCAGTCACCAAAATAATCAGAGTAGAGATGACGGTCTGCGCCAACACCATCAGAAAGTGGTTATCAATAAAACCAGCCAACAGATTATCACCGATGATCTGTGCCATCAATATACCATAGATAACCAATGCTATATTGTTTCCTACCAGCATGGTAGAGATAAATTCGTTCGAGTTCTTGAAAAAGATGGAAAGAATACGGGATGTGATTCCCCCCTTACGTTCCATTTCAAAGCGCAACTTATCTACTGAGACAAACGCGATCTCCATTCCTGAGAAGAAAGCGGAGAAAGCCATAGTGATGAGTAAAGAGATATAAATATTCATAGTTTATTTCACAGAATCTTTTTTCGTCGAATCCGGCGGCAATGCTTTTACTTCCGGTTGAGCAGTTCCCCCATTTTCGTCAACATAGAAAATGCCCTCAATATTCTGAATGACATAAACGGTCATTTGCTGATTGGAGTCAAAACCATGTCCGGTAATTACACGATCCGGCTGCTGGATACGTATAAACTTGTCGGAATAGACTTTTTGAGTTGCCTCGTTCCAATAAAGCAACTCGGTATTGAAACGCTCCCCTTTCCGGTTCTGTATATCTACATTCCCTATCAGTTTCCAGAGTTTCTGCTTATCATAATAATAAGCGGTATCTGCCTTGATGCTAGCTTCAATATTAAAGATAGAATCAAATTGTTCCAGATAAACTCCCTTTTCAAATGCCCAATAGGAAGGTTTCTTGCGGTCGTACACCGTCCATTCTTCTGTATTCACCCGATAACGTGTCACTCCCGAGTCGGATATAAGAGTAGTTACTCCCAGTGTATTCATCACCGGTAATGAATCACGTTCTGTGATGGCGTCGCCCAGCGTATTCTTCTTACCGCCGCAGGAAGAAAATGAAAGAAGCATAACAATTGCCCCGAAGGCAATTGTTATGCTTATGCTTTTATGCAACAAACGGTTACTTCGTTTTCGCAACATAAATTTTATCTAATCGTTGTAGTCTCTCCGATCCAGCCACCGATAGTGATACGGTCGCCTTGTTTGTAACCTAACATAAATAGGTCTTTAGCCTGTGGAGTATGACCGGAATATGTACCAATCAACTTGTTTGCTTCTTCAGCCACACTTGGGTCAACTGCTTTTGCACGTTGCAGTTTATCAATTACAGCGAAGTAAGTACACTTATTCAATGCAGACTCGTCACTCCAGTTAGGACTCATTGCATACAAGTTAGCAATCAGGATATAAGGAGCACCATAGTTCTCGTTGAAGCTAATTGCTTTCTGACAGTATGATCTGGCTTGAGACAATTTCTTAGCAGAAGCCAATACAGCTGCAGCAGCATATGCCTTTTCTGCTTTCTTCACGTTATCAGTTTCCAGTTGGATTGCTTCGTCAAAGAACTTCACAGCACCGTCAATATCACCTTTCTTGAATGCCTGATAAGCACATCCTGTAGCAGCTTCAGCTGTTGGCTCTATCTTATAAGCGTAGAAAGATGCTTGCAGATAAGCTTCGCTTTCTGTACATCTCATCATTTTCATGATATCGATTACTTTTTTCAGATAAGCCAAGTCTGTCTGGTTAGCTTCTACTTTTGGGCCATAGATACTTTGCAGAGATTCGCAATCAGCAGTACCACTGTTTACGAACAAAGCCACGAGGTTATCTTTGATACCCATAAAGTTTTTCTTTTTTGCTTCATTAGTTTCTGCAGCAATAGCAGCGTCAGCATATTCTGAAGCAAGCAGATAATCCTGAATAAATTGTTCTTTATGATTAGGATCAGCTTTCAGTTTATCCAATGACATCTGAAGGAAATAAAAAAGCGTAGCAGCTGCCGATTCGCCTTTCACTGCATTTACAGACTGGCTCAACCATTGATAGGCTTGGTTAGCGTCTACTTTCGGAGCCAAAGCAATATAGTCTACAGCCTTGATACCCAGCGCTTCGTCAGCAGAAGACACTTTAGTTCCTTTTGCAAGGAATTCTTCTGTGTATTTCATACGCAAATCATGCGTATTCATCAATTCATCAAAATACTTCTGATATTCAGGATTATTCTTATCCTTAATCTGAGCCATCAAGCCTTTAAGGATTTTATATCCGTCAGTAAAAGTGTAAAAACGGAGTGTGGGACAATTTTCCAACACAGCTTTCCAGGGAGTATACGCATCTTTAAAATTTCCTGCACGCACAGCCTCATGCGAAATACTACTGTTTGAGTTACAGTTAGACGCATCCTGTGCCACCACAGTGGTTGCTCCAGCCGAAAGGAACAACATAGCCACAAGCGTTTTAATTTTCATTGTATCTAAATTTTAGTTGTTTATATAATATCGTCTATTCTCTCTCTCACTTTTATTACTCTACCCTACGCTTGAAGAACCAACGTTCGTTGAACGTAAGCCCGATACTCACGCGGAAGATATTTTCATTCACCATGTTCGTCTCCAATCCTTTTACACGGACAAACTGTCCACTGATACTAAGTATGGAACGCGAACGGGGAACAGGCAGACCGAAACCGGCAGTTACACCATATTCACGTGAAGCCTTTTTCCCATCAATCTTATAATACGGCGTCGTATAATAAGCTCCTAAACGGTATTTTATGTGGGCGAAATAGGAACGTCCTATCAAATTAGGAATGTATTCCGCACCTACTGATATTTTTGTACGATCACAATAAGTGAAAGTTTCATTAAAGTCCTGACGTACATTCTCGTCACTTGTTACTACGCCAAAATTAGTTTTTGACCATTGCTGTAAGCTATAATCTGCACCAACTGTCAAACGCTTGTCATAGTTATATGTAAATCCGACTCCAAAGGTATTGGGTAATTCAAATGTAGCATCCAAGACATCCTTATATTCAGTTCCATAACTTGAACTAGATGCTCCCATGATTACAATTGACGTATAATCATTATTCAACTTATGTTTAGGAGAATATACAGCACCAATCGTCAAAGAACTCTTTTTATTCAAAGCCTGTGTATATTGTGCACCGAAATCCAATTTATAATCAGAAATCGAGGTTACCATTTTTCGCTGATAGGAATCATAAGAAGATGTTCCCGGATAGAACATTCCTCTTGTACGGGTTATATCTCCCCAAAAATAAGATGCATTCACACCGACAGAGAGATTCTTAAGTACTTTTACACCAGCACCAACGTACATTTGATGCAAACCACCGTCGCCGGTAAAACTTCTGCTATATGCCAAACCATTGTCCGTAGTCTGACTATCAGACACCGTATACCCCACATTAGAATATGGCAACAATCCGACACTCATCGCCATCCACGGAGCCAACCGGAACTGCATAGCGAGATAATCGAAACTGGCGTTTTTGGCATTCAACTTCAGGCCACCACCACTAATATTCATATTCTGTAAACTGACACCCCCTTCGAACAGGAACGTCAACGAATCAATGGCCGTATAGGAAGCAGGATTCGTTGGATTGATCTGTGCTCCATCCCTGAGTCCGAAAGCAATTCCACCCATCGCCTTGCTATTTCCGAAACTTTGATCGGACAAGTCGCCATAGCCATATCGTGTGTAAGGAGAGTTTGTATTATTTTGAGCGATTGCCGTTCCGGTAACCATCATGAGCAAAAGCGCCCAAATCGTGTGTTTAAATCCTACCATTATTATAGTTTAAAATTCTATTTAATCCTTTCAACACTAAAAATCTATCTGCAAAGATGGCACTTTTTACGCTGCTATCAAAAGAAAAGTCATCTCCGCCCGTTAAAAAAACCAAAAGTTCAGGATATTTATGCTTCATAGCCTCAATATAACCTGAAATTTCATATTCCATTCCTTTCAGCACCCCTGCACGGATGGCAGTTTCCGTATCCCTTCCCATCGGCAGTTTGCGCCCGTTGGAGTCTATCAGCGGCAAGCGTCCGGTAAACTGGTGAAGCGCTTTATAGCGCATCTGCATGCCGGGAGAAATATTACCGCCATGATATTGTCCTTTCGAGTCAATAAACTCATAAGTGATGCAAGTGCCCGCATCAATGACCAAGATGTCATTATGAGGAAACTGCTCGTTGGCCCCCACTACGGCAGCTATCCGGTCGTATCCCAATGTCTCGGGAGTTTCGTACAGATTACCTACCGGCAGCGGAGTCTCATGATTGAGCCATAACAGGGGGAACGGCAAAGCAGCCAGTTCGGCAAGTATCCGTTCGTTCAAATCGACGACAGTAGCTACAATCCCCCGCTCAATCCGGTATTTGGAGCAAAGAGCCTCCAAGCTATCCAATGATTGATTGGATTCGGTCAACACCTCCACCATCTCACTTCTATTGAAGAGGGCAACTTTCGCTGTCGTATTTCCTATGTCGATAATTAAGTTCAATACTTTTCGTCTTTAGCGGCGCAAAGGTAAAGTAAAAAAAGAAAAGTTGAAGCATACAGAAGGAATTATCTTCTTTTTTCATTTCAAATATCGCCCCCAAACGCCAAAATCGAACTATATATTTTTAAATATATAATTTATTAGTTATCCCTTATTATGGTACCGCTTTGCGTTTCATAGTTATTTTTCCTTACACAACATTTCCCTATATATCAATCAGTTACAAGAGTTTTAAAGTGTTCCGTTCAGCGTTCCACATTTTATAAGAAAAAAAGAACGCTTTTAAAGGCCCTATTTACCCTAATCAGAGGCTCTGTTTGGGTAAAACGAAGCCTCTGTTTGGGTAAAACAAAGCCTCTGTTTGGATAAAACGAAGCCTCCGTTTCTACAATCCAACTATTCTTCGTATATTCGCCACCAAAATAATAAACGGGCATTTCTGATGAAACGGACAATTCTATATCCATTACTGACTCTTTATCTGCTTATCTTTTCAAACGGACAAGCCATAGCTTCTGGCAACGACTCCATCCGCCTCAG
>OJNQ01001089.1_pt1 | contig 20027 bp, 15 predicted proteins | sample 1597621 | NCBI WGS metagenome assembly OJNQ01 (sample SAMEA2452137, study PRJEB22498) | human gut metagenome | reverse complement strand
AAGTCTGGGCTTTGCGCATAAAAAAAGGCTGTGTCAGCGTTTTGACACAACCTCAATGACATTTAACATACGTCTGGATGCCCCTTCAGACAGCGCCAACAACTGGAAGTACCGTAAAGAGAATGTTTATCAAATGATTACTTACTATCATCCCGATCTATTAGGTATGCAAGAAGTATGTCATAACCAAATGGAAGATCTGAAACAGGGTCTTCCCCAGTATACTGCCTTAGGCGTAGGACGAGACGATGGAAAAGAAGCCGGTGAATACTGTCCGATATTCTTCAATCCCAATCGGTTCACTCTCCTAAAAAGCGGTAATTTCGCACTCAGCGAACATCCTGATTCTATAGGTATAAAAGGATGGGATGCGTCTTATAACCGTATCACTACTTGGGCCATATTAAAAGAAAAAAGAAATGGAAAGGAGCTTGTCTTTTTCAATACCCATCTTGACAATGACGGAAAAATAGCACGCAAAGAAAGTGCTCGACTCATTGTACAAAAAATAAAAGAAATTGCTCCGCACATACCTGCCATCCTCACTGGAGATTTCAACTGTACTCCTGATGAAACACCACTACAAGTGTTAGAAAAAAATGGCATGAAGAACTCTCTAAAAACTGCAAATGTAACTTATGGCCCTTCTTGGTCATTCCACGACTTCGGCCGCTTAACAAAAGAGGAATGCACGCTACTTGATTATATATTTACTACTGATAATATCGAAGTAAACCGTTACCGAGTCATTCAGGACAAGCCCAATAATGGTTTTCTTTCTGATCACTATCCTATACTTGTCAAATTAGCTTTCAAATAATTATGAATATCCTATATCCTCTTTTATTCTGCTACCTATTATTAGGATTCTCCCAAGGTACAAATATTACAGCTAAGCAAGCCAAAAAACAACTGAGCGACGAAGCATTGCTGGATACTGTACAACACCGCACTTTCCGCTACTTTTGGGAAGGAGCGGAACCCAACAGCGGACTTGCACGCGAACGTATCCACATGGATGGTATCTATCCTGAGAACGATCAAAATATAGTAACTTCCGGAGGAAGTGGTTTCGGCATCATGGCAATATTAGCTGGCATCGATCGTGGTTATGTCACCCGCGAAGAAGGTTTAAAACGCATGGAACGCATCATCACCTTCCTTGAAACAGCCGATCGCTTTCATGGAGTCTGTCCTCATTGGTGGCATGGAGACACTGGTAAAGTAAAACCTTTCGGACAAAAAGACAACGGAGGAGATCTTGTGGAAACGGCTTTCATCATGCAAGCCCTCCTAACTGTACATCAATATTATGTGAACAAAGACAGCACAAGACAAACTCCAACTGAAAAGGCTCTGACAGAAAGAGAACTTTCACTTGCTACGCGTATTGACCAGCTATGGCGTGAAGTAGACTGGAATTTCTACCGACAAAACGGACAAAATGTTCTCTATTGGCACTGGAGTCCCCAATATGCATGGGAGATGAACTTCCCTATACATGGTTACAACGAATGTCTCATCATGTACATACTTGCGGCCGCCTCGCCAACGCACGGAATACCACCAAAAGTCTACCACGAAGGATGGGCAGAGAACGGAGCTATCCTCAGTCCTCACAAAGTGGAAAATATAGAACTGAATTTACGTTATCAAGACTCCAAAGCCGGACCTCTTTTTTGGGCACAATACTCTTTCCTTGGCCTCAACCCCACAAAATTAAAAGATAAATACTGCTCTGATTATTTTAATGAAATGAAAAATTTGACACTTGCCAACCGGGCTTACTGTATCCGCAATCCTAAATGCCATAAAGGATTTGGTAGCGACTGTTGGGGACTGACAGCTAGTTACTCCGTGAACGGGTATGCGGCACATGCACCCAATGAGCACGATGACAAAGGGGTAATTTCTCCTACAGCTGCCCTCTCCTCCATTGTCTATACCCCAGAGTATTCGCTACAAGTAATGCGCCATCTCTATGAAATGGGTGAAAAAGTGTTCGGCCCATATGGATTCTACGATGCTTTCAGCGAGACGGACAATTGGTACCCACAACGTTACCTTGCCATAGACCAAGGGCCTATTGCAGTTATGATAGAAAATTATCGCAGCGGATTGCTATGGAAATTATTCATGAGCCATCCTGACATACAAAAAGGATTACAAAAATTAGGTTTTTCAATAGAAAACTAACATACCCCAATTTAACATCATGAAAATAAATCTTGTCTTACTCACTCTATGTATGCTTGTGCATACATCTTTATTGGCACAAACGAATGAATTACAACGCTCTACTCCAGAAGCCGAAGGTGTTCCATCCGAAGCAATCATCACACTATTCGATTCCTTGACAGCTTTACCACACACAGACATCCATAGTGTCATTGTGCTACGTCATGGCAAAGTGATAGGTGAAATTTATCCAACTCCTTTCGCACCTGAATATCGCCATACAATGTACTCTTGCTCCAAAACCTTTGTAGGCGCAGCCGTAGGATTAGCCATTGCAGATAACCGTCTAAGACTGACTGACCGCATTGTTTCTTTCTTTCCTGAACAATTACCGGACTCCGTTTCAGAGAACTTATCTAACATAACTGTACACCATCTACTTACAATGACTTCTGGTATCACACCCGATTGGAATATGCGCAACGTTTGTACAAACTGGTTATCCACCTTTCTTGCCAAACCTGTGAAAACCCCTGGAGTGCAGTTTGAATATGATTCTATCAGTACCTATGTGCTTTCTGCTATTATACAAAAAGTAACTGGTATGACACTGTTGGACTATTTGAAACTAAAGCTTTTTAATCCAATGAATATCAAAGAAGTTGCATGGGAAATCAGCCCAGAAGGAATTCATACAGGTGGATGGGGCCTACACATACAGAGTGAATCACTTGCCAAGTTCGGTCTATTACTCCTAAATCAAGGCAAGTGGAAAGGCAAACAACTGCTATCGTCATCATGGATAAAACAAATGACAAGCAAGCAAATGGAAGCGGGAGATGAAGACTATGGCTATCAGATGTGGCTGTGCGACTATCCTGGTGCTGTACGGGCCGATGGTGCATTAGGGCAATACGTACTCATCATGCCGAAAGAAGACATGGTAGTTGTCATTACAGAATGTACGCTAATAAACGGCCGTAATCAGCGCAGATTAGTATGGAACAAACTACTGTCTGCCATAAAGAACCAAGCACTTATGCCAGGAAAGGCCTATGCTCGATTGAAAAAGAAGCAAATAAGCTATATACTTCCCACAGTACAAGGAAAAAAACAATCACCATTGGCAACTGCTTATGCCAACCAAACCATTACCCTTGAAACGAACCGATACGGCTGGCAACATCTACATTTATTATTCGGCGCCAAAGAAGTAAATTTGAAAATTGATGATAAAAATGGGGCAAGCTATATCCTACCCTTTGGTTACAAACAGTGGTTAACAGGTACAATCAATGCATACCCACCCTATTCCATTACACCTGTAGGTAGCTTTAACGGGCTTGAAAAGACTTTCCACGTAGCAGGTAGTTATGCATGGCTACCGACAGACGATTTACAGCTAAAAGTACATTATGTAGATTGGATTAGCGCTCTTGACATCACATTTCATTTCAACGGTAACAATGTAACATTAACTGTAAAAGAAAATTTTTCTACAAATGAAACCATTCTTAAAGGTAAATTCTAATATATAAAAACGTATCTTTGCCCACAGAGAGGAAATTTTCGATATGTTACAAATTCAAACTCCCAACGCAGAAAACAGGGTATTGCTACATTCTTACTGCACTCCCTGTTCTTCTGCCATCATAGAGTGCACATTGGCCAACAACATACCCTCTACTGTGTTTTACCGCAATCTCAATATTTACCCAAGAGAGGAGAAATAAGAAGCAATCCGTTTTGTAACAGCTTAAAGTCTTGATTTCATCAATGCTCACTATGACTACGAAGGTTAGCTGGTAGCTATCCATGGACTGGAAAAAGAACCAAAACGTAGCAATCGCTGCCTAAAATGCTTCAACCTACGTCTTACAGAAACGGCACGTTATGCTGCCAGCCACGATTTCTCCGTCTTCACCACTATCCTGGCCTCTTCATTATGGAAAAGCCTCGAACAAATCAAACAAGTTCTGCCCGATATATCCCTTATCGACACATAATTTTCCTTTTATATTCTCTAAGAACTTACTTTCCTTTAGAGGTTCCCGTTCATCTGCATTTCCCGGAGTGAACATGAAATTAAGAATTTCCTTCTTATCATTGATAATCAGATACAACTTGAATCCGAAGAAGCAGATCATGGAACACTTCCTCTCCCAGTTCAACAAAACAATTGTAGGAAACTAAACATGAAAACAACTGTTTCAGACGTTTACAGCCCCCCTATAATAAGGGCTGAAGCATCTGAAATCGCCAGGATGAAATAAAATAAGAATGGTTATAATCTCAGTATCACTCATCCGGTTCAGTTTGTTGCAATGCTTGCGGTTACTGTCTTTTACCATATATTTTTCTTGTCACCATGCAAATTCCTTACAGAAATCATCTGCCATACAATAAAATTCTGTAATTTTGGACTTTAGGAGCATAGTGGTAATCGTTTAAATGTTATAATTAAATACTATAAATTTAATACTTTTTCTCTATATTCCTATTATTCAATAAGATATTTATTGAATAATATCGAACTCACATTAAATACATAAATCATGAAAAACTTATTCGACATTAAAGACAAAGTAATCGTCATAACAGGCGGTTGTGGCATTTTAGGAAAAAACATCGCCAACTATCTGGCCGAGCAAGGAGCTAAAATCGTAATTCTGGACCGTGTGGAAGAGGCAGGCAGGGAACTGGAAGCCGAGCTTAACCGAAAGTCCGAAGCCCTGTTTCTCGTAACCGACGTACTGAACAAGGAAGTGCTGGAAGAAAACAAGAAAGCCATCCTCGAGCGCTTCGGCACCATCGACGTGCTGCTGAACGCCGCAGGCGGCAACATGCCGGGCGCTACCATTGCTCCGGACAAGACCGTGCTCGACCTCGATGTGGACGCATTCCGCAAAGTGGTAGACCTGAACCTCTTCGGTACGGTGCTTCCCACCATGGTGTTCGTAGACGTCATGGCAAAGAACAAGAAAGGCGCCATCGTTAACTTCTGCTCCGAATCCGCCCTTCGTCCGCTGACGCGCGTGGTAGGTTACGGTTCTGCCAAAGCGGCCATCGGCAATTATACACGCTATATGGCGACCGAACTGGCAACCAAATTCAGCCCCGAACTCCGCGTGAACGCCATTGTTCCGGGATTCCTGCTCACCAACCAGAACCGTGCGCTGCTCACCAACCCTGACGGTTCGTACACAGACCGTGCAAAGACCATCATCGCCCACACTCCGTGCGGACGCTTTGCCGAACCGGAAGAATTGTTCGGAACCATCCACTACCTCATCAGTGACGCTTCCAGCTTCGTGACCGGGGCACTCTCGGTGGTGGACGGCGGTTTCGACGCATTCTCCATCTGATGAAATCCGTGTAATCCGTGCCTAAAAAAGAAATCATCAAGTATATTTTGACACATCCTCATTCATAATAGACAGACATATACTTTATAAACTTATACCATTACAATATGATACTTTGTGAACAAACCTGGCGGTGGTACGGTCCTAACGACCCTGTCAGCCTATGGGACATCAGACAGGCCGGAGCCACCGGCATCGTGAACGCCCTGCACCACATCCCCAACGGCGAGGTGTGGACGGTGGAAGAAATCATGAAACGCAAGGAGATGATTGAAGCTGCAGGTCTCCGCTGGTCGGTCGTTGAAAGCGTACCCGTACACGAGCACATCAAGACGCAGACCGGAGATTTCCAACGGTATATCGACAACTACAAGGAAAGCCTGCGCAACCTCGGCAAATGCGGTGTGAACATCGTGACGTACAACTTCATGCCCGTACTGGACTGGACGCGTACCGACCTTGCCTACGAGCTTCCCGACGGCAGCCGCGCCCTGCGCTTCGAACGCGCGGCCTTCATCGCTTTCGACCTCTTCCTGCTGAAGCGCCCCGGTGCGGAAGCCGATTACACCGACGCGGAAAAGGCCAGGGCCAAAGCCCGCTTCGAGCAGATGACGGAAGACGACAGGCAGTTGCTGGTACGCAACATGATTGCCGGCCTGCCCGGTTCGGAAGAGAGCTTTACCTTGGAGCAGTTCCAGAAAGAGCTTGACCGTTACAGGGATATCACCCCCGAAAAGCTGCGCTCCAACCTGATATATTTCCTCAGCGAAATCTGTCCCGTTGCCGACGAGGCCGGCATCGAGCTGGTGATCCATCCGGACGACCCGCCCTGCTCAATCCTGGGCCTGCCGCGTATCATGAGCTGTGGCGCCGATTTCCAGGCTCTGATTGACGCTGTTCCCAACAAGAGCAACGGTCTGTGCCTCTGCACCGGTTCTTTGGGCGTAAGCAGCGCCAATGACTGTGCCGCCCTGATGGAACAGTTCGGCGACCGCATTAACTTCGTGCACCTGCGCAGCACGCAACGCGATGAGGAAGGCAACTTCTACGAAGCCAACCATCTGGAAGGCAACGTCGATATGTACCATGTGATGAAGGCTTTCCTCGAGCTGCAGCAGCGCCGTAAGGTTTCCATCCCGATGCGTCCCGACCACGGTCACCAGATGGTGGATGACTTGAAGAAGAAAACCAACCCGGGGTACTCCTGCATCGGCCGTCTGAGAGGATTGGCAGAGCTGAGAGGACTGGAAATGGGAATAGCAAAATCATTATGTAAATAGGAGATTAGTATATTTTTCATATAAATCCTAGAAATTTTCTTTTGATTTTCTAGGATTTACATCAAATGTATGAACAGCACATCTGTATTTCTCTTAGATTGAATATGAGAGACCTTCGAGAAAGGATAAAAATATATTCATCTCGGAATAGCCAACCATAAGGCATATATTCTTCTGTACAATATATGGCTTTCTTCTCTGAAGTAAAGGTCTACAAGGGCATCGTTCGCCTGTCGTTCGACTTCTTACAGTTTCTCGGCCTTATACACATAGAGTCATGGAGAAGTATCACCCTTTGAATGTTTTCTTACACGTTTATATCTAGCGCTAATGCCCAATAGGCCTAGATGTACTTTCTGAGACTTTTTTGCCCGTTGCCAAGCCTTCTTGGCCTTCTTTACATTTTGTCTATTGTTCTCTATGGAGACACATAGGACTTCCCCCATTCAAGTAGGATATTATTAATTTACAACTACTACTGGGATGGGGTTCCAAACTTTTGATGCCTTCTGATTCGAAGCGTTTTACCCATGAATTTACTGATATATATGCCATTCCCGTCTGTTCACCAATGAATCCCGATGCTAGACTAGTGAATTCCCAAAGGACGACCCGACAGCATATGCAGAAAGTATAACTTTTACTATCCAAAAAAATTTCTCCAATTGTAGACATTGTGACTCGGTAAGCCTTATTGCTTTGCTCTTTGCGGTAGCTGTATGGATTAAGAGAATAACTTTATTTTGGTAGAAAATTACATTATAAATGTATTTGAATCTCTGTTGCATTTTTTTTTTCAATAAATATTTGTAACTTTAAACACTCATAAGTAAAATACTTATGGTTTCTATTATTAAAAAATATTTTGTGGTGAATAGATAATGAAAGAACAACCAAAACTTAAAGATATTGCTCGTATGGCAAATGTGTCTATTGGTACAGTAGACAGAGTTATTCATAATAGAGGAAGGGTCTCGAAAGAAACACGAGAAAAAGTCACAAAAGCTATTTTAGAAATAGATTATAAACCTAACACTGCAGCTCAGATGCTTTCTACGAGAACAAGAAATGTTATTGCAGTACTTATTCCATCGCATAGTCCGGAAGACTATTGGGATGCTGTAGAGAAAGGTATATGTAAAGCAGAAGCTGAAATCAAAAATTATGGATTTGAAATACGGAGATTTTATTTTGATAGATACAAAATCCATTCTTATGTGGAAATGATAAATTCAATAAAACAGATAGCGGACATAAATGGGTATATAATCTCGCCCCAATATATGCAAGAAAGTAAAGATTTTGCAAATCATCTTTATTCGATAAATAAACCTTTTATTTTTATAGATTCTAATATAGAAAAATGTAATCAACTTACATATTTTGGTATTCACTCATATAAAGCTGGTATAGTATTATCCAGATTAGTTCTTGACCTATTAAATGAAGATGACGAGATTATGTTTGTTATCTTTCAATTGGAAGAAAGTAAAAGGACAACTCAGATAGAACTTATTGAGGATGGATTTGAATATTGGCTAGATAAATTTAAATATAAAGGTAAGGTGCATAAATTCTTCATTTCTCTGAATGATAAAAATCGCGAAAAAAAACTAAATGATTTTATAATCTTGCACCCGCAGGTACATGCTGCAGTTGTCTTTAATTCTCTATCATATGAGTTGGCTGGCTTTTTTGAAAAGTTTCAAATTCATACAATTAAGATTTTTGGTTTTGATTTGATAAAAAAAAATATTGACTATTTAAAAAAAGGTTATATAAAGTTTCTCATATCACAACGACCAAAATCTCAGGGGTATTTTAGTGTTAAAACTCTATATAAGTATTTGACATTTCCTTTTGAAAACATTAACAGCGTTAATTTTATGCCAATAGATATATTAATGGAAGAAAATATTGATTTTTATAACGAGGTGTAGAGTTCTGTTGACAATTGAAGCAGCCATTGTCACTTCACTCAGTCTACGGGCATTATAATCCCGGGGATAATATACATCTTCAGATACTTGTATACCCACTCCTCTGTATCAGTATATATCCAAATACAATTTTTTGTTCTTACTTTAATATAGCCTGTTGTACTGTTCTGTCGTATGTGTTTCCATTGGCAACATAGTTTCCCCCATACTATATTTAACTTTTCCCTATCTGTATAGGGATATTCAGTAAATGTCCCTAAAAAATAAGATGGCATATGAAAATGATAGGGCATGAGCACTTTATATGCCATTCTTATTGTCATTTTTCGGTGCTTTCTCACATAATTCTATCCGACAGGACATGACGTTCCGGAAGAAGTCTGATGACCTCTTCTGATTCTGTGAGTAAAATCATATCATGCTGCTTTAGCTGTTTTGTTTCTGATTTTTTCTATCATCAGTATGGCATTTGCCGTATGTATTCCAAAGAAAATCCACAGTATTTCCGTCTTCCTGTTTCTGGCCTTTATCCTTGAGAGCGAGTAATGTTGCTTCTGAGTGCCGAAGCTTCCTTCAAGCCGGGTGGCCCTTTCTTTTGAGAGTTCGCTTCTAAGCACCTTCCTCAAAGGCTCATCTTTGGCCGCCCTTCCCTTGCGCACAAAGGATGTGGATATCCCATATTTTGTACAGAACTTTCTGTTGGCATTATTGGCATATATGGAATCAGCAGCCACACATCTTACCCTTACATTCATAAGCTTCTGCTGCATACAGATACAGTCTTTCAAGCGTATACCCTCATTAATACCTTTGACCGTATTTAAAGAAGCCGTTATAAACGCTCTGTCACACCGTGACTACTATGAACAAGGAGCAAGCATTATGATAGAAATGTTTGATGACCGGATAGAGATTTACAATCCCGAAGAACTTCTGCCTATTGTGGCTAAAGATTTCGGACATAAAAGCATGACACGTAATTCCGCTAATTTTCGGTTTATTTACCCGTATGCACTTGGTCGAAAGAGTTGCATCCGGTATTCCTCGTATGCAGGAAGCCATGAGGGAAGTAAATTTGCCCGAACCGGAATTTCATACGGAAGGAATGTTTACAGCGGTGTTCAAACGTCAAATCACTAACTCTGCCAACTATGACACAGTAAATGGCATAGTAAATGATACTATAAACGAAAATGAACAAGCTATTCTCAATCTGCTGGCAGCCACTCCCTGTTTAAATGCTTCTGAAATCAGTAAACATATCAACAAGAGTTTAAGAACGACTATGCGATATATTAAGACTTTACAAGATAAAGATTTGATTGAGTTTAGAGGTGCACCCTAGACAGGGGGATATTATCTAACACAAATTCAATGAATGAATATTGAAATAAAATTTGTCATCACTCACCACCACCTACACTAACCTACTGATTATAGGACAATTGACGTAGTAAAAAGAACATTATAACAGTGACGACCAATATCCGGTCGTCACTGTTTTTAAGGTACATTCCGCTATATTCTACTCTGCAACACTCTGATTTACAGTCCTTACATACACTTTATGCGACCCTTGCCCTAATGTTGTTAAAATACCTTTCTCCACCAATAAATTGAGGTCATTCAACGCCTTGTTCTTCAAAAGTCCCGTAATTCCGCTGTAATCCTTGCGCGTAATGAAAGGATTTGCATCCAAAAACGCGCATAGTCTGCGGTAACGTTCCGCACCGCTGATATCCTCACTGTGCCGGAAGCCATACCCTGCCCTTACACGTTCCACAAATCCGGCACACTGTTTCCGGAAGCCGGGCGATACGCGAAAATGCACCTTGCCGAAAAATATCGTCTGCGCATGGATTTCCTTTTTGTCCATGACAGGGCGTGCTGTCAGTCCCGCCGAGAAATGTCCCATATTGCCCAACTGTACATGATGCCCTTCGGAAAGGTAATAGGAGATGCGGCTTTCCAATGCAGCAAGCACTCCCTCGACGTCTCCGGGAGTAAAACTGGTTGCCTGTGAAATATCGCTGACCAGACGTTTGCCGGTGATAGTCCCCTTGTTCACGATGCGGGGATACATGGGTTGTAATTCGCCGTCTCCTTTCGGGTTGGGCTTCCTCTGAAAATCATACTCTGCTGCCATTGTCGTTCTTTTTTTTTTAGTTATGTAATAATTGAAAATCCTGTTGTATCGGTAGCTTACGCCATTCGGCCGCATAAATTCGGATATTCTCCGCGGTCCGTTCGGGAAAAGCAGGAAGATAAACAACGCTTTGCTTCGTTGTTTTTATTTGTCCGGACCATGCAAAATGCCGTTATGCTTATAGTAAAACCCCGTTTTGCAGTTGCAGGCCCGGCGGTTGCCGGCTGCGGGCTGTGGGGCCCGCATATGAAGGCTCTTCGGCCCGCAATTGCAAAACGGGGTTTTACACCTTGTAAAGATACAAAATTCATTAGGAAAAGTCAAGTTTTCAACGGTTTGTTTTCCAATTATTTCCATTTATTTCCGGAGATAAATGCTGGCAAAAATCTTAAAACAAAAGGACGGATTTGCTTGCTTCCGGCCCGTTTTATGCGTATCTTGCAGAGTCTAAGAGAAACGCTCTTATCTCCATCAAATTTTTCCAAACAACCAACACCGGATGAGAATAACCTTTATCAAGGAAAACCGTGACGCGGGCACGGAAAGTATCAGCACCTGCGATACAGCCGCATTTATTACCAGAATCAAGTCGGAAACCAAGCCCGGACATGTCAGTGCATTACGCACCATGCTCGAATATACAAGCCATGGCAGCGGCGGAACCTACGGACATATCGACAAGCTTCCCCGCATATGCCCCGCTATGGAGTACGGACGCAGCCGCGAGGGCGAACGGCGGATGAAACGCTACAACGGTATCGTACTGCTGGAAGTGAGCGGTCTGTCCGGCATGTCCGAAACGGAACTGGTGAAAGAACAGGCGGCACTCCTTCCCCAAACCTATGCAGCTTTCGCAGGAAGCAGCGGACGGAGTGTGAAGATATGGGCGCTGTTTGCCTTGCCGAACGGCAAACTTCCGCAACGGGAAGAAGAAATCAGCCTGTTCCATGCGCATGCTTACCGCATGGCGGTACAATGTTACCAACCCCTGCTTCCGTTTCCCGTAACGTTGAAAGAGCCCTCGCCTGCCGATACTTTCCGCATGACGCTGGACGAAACGCCTTACTTTGCTCCCGATGCCGTGCCTTTCTGTCTCGAACAACCCGTGACGATGCCCGGCGAGCGGACATTCAACCAACGAAAATTGGCGGAAAACAACCCTTTAAAGCGGTTGCAGCCGGGATTCGACTCCTCGCAGACTTTCACTCTGCTGTTTGAAACAGCCCTGGGTCGTGCGCTGGACGAAGTGGAGAACTGGCAGCGCGACCGGGATGATTTTCACCCGCTACTCATCTCCATAGGCGAGCAATGCTTCAAAAGCGGCATCCCCGAAGAAGAAGCCGTCCGGCAGGTAATGATGCACTACCGACGGCAGGCAAACGAACAGACGGTGCGCACCGCACTGCACAATCTCTACCGCGAGTGCCGGGGATTCGGCAGAAAATCCGTGCTGACTCCCGAACAGGACACGATGCTGAAACTGAACGAGTTCATGGAACGCCGTTACGAATTCCGGTACAACCAGCTGATGGGTGATTTGGAATATCGCCAACGCGACTCCATCCACTTCTATTTTCATGTAATGGACCAGCGAGCGCGCAACAGCGTGGCCATGGATGCCCTGCAAGAGGGATTGCGTGTGTGGGACAGGGATGTGAACCGCTACCTGACCTCTAACCGCGTGCCGCTGTACAATCCGGTGGAAGAATACCTGTGCGGCGTAGGCCGTTGGGACGGCAAAGACCGCATCCGTGCGCTTGCCGGACTTGTTCCCTGCAACAATCCGTATTGGCGTGAGCTGTTCTACCGTTGGTTTCTGAACATGGTGGCGCATTGGCGCGGACTGGGCAACAGGATGCACGCCAACAGCACATCACCGCTGCTGATAGGTGCACAGGGTTACCGCAAGTCCACCTTCTGCCGTATAATCCTTCCTCCCGAACTCCGCTTCGGCTATACCGACAGTCTGGATTTCGGCAGCAAACGCGATGCGGAAATGTACTTGGGGCGCTTTCTGCTGGTGAATATCGACGAGTTCGACCAGGTGAGCATCCATCAGCAAGGCTTTCTGAAACACCTTCTGCAAAAACCCGTTGCCAACCTGCGCAAGCCCTACGGAAGCAGTATCCAGGAGATAAGGCGGTATGCTTCGTTCATCGGGACGAGCAACCACAAAGACCTGCTGACAGACAGCAGCGGCAGCCGCCGTTTTGTATGCGTGGAAGTGACTGCCCCCATTGATACGAACGTGACGATAAACTACCGCCAATTGTATGCACAAGCCATGCAAGCGATACGCAGCGGCGAAAGATACTGGTTTAATGACAAGGATGAAGCCGTTCTGAAAGAAAATAACCGGGAATTCGAGCAAATCAGTCCGATTGAACAATTATTCCATTGTCATTTCCGTTTACCACAAGAAGGGGAAGAGGGAGAGTGGATGTCGCCGATACAGATTTTGGAAATTCTGCATGCAAAAAACAGTGACATAAAGCTGACAGACGGGCACGCAAAGCATTTCGGGCGTATCTTGAAGAAGAATAACCTGGAAAGCAGGCATACTCAAAAAGGAGTTGTATATCGAATTGTAAAATCCTGATATTTTACTTTTTGTGGTGATGACCGGAATTTGGTCATCACCACAAAACTGTTATCGGCATGCAATAAAGCACTATTATTCAATACATTATCACGCAAGTGATGAGTGATAACCAAATATCCGTTTTTACCATTGCAGATAAAAACCACCTATCCAATGCAATGCACAATAAAATATAACACATAAAATCCTTCCAGCACAACCGGGCTCTACTTTATAAATATTTGGTTACCTTTGCCACAACAGCAAAAACTACTATCAGAATATCAACTGTAAACAAAAGTAATATTTATGACAAAAAGCTCCTTTCACAAATTGCTATTGGGAAGTGTACTGATGTTACTTCCTTTCACGGTTCAGGCACAGGTCGTTTTAAAGAACTGGACCATCGAAGACCACTCCGGAAAAGTAAAAATCCTTGTATCAAGCGATACGCTGGAAATTACCGCACCCGACGGTCTCACACTTTGGTACAACCAACGCCTTACCGGTGATTATGAAATCGGCTATCGCGTGAAGATGCTGATGCAAGGCGGAAAATACGACCGCCTTAGCGACCTGAACTGCTTTTGGGGCGCCAATGACCCGGAATACCCCGACAATCTCTTCGCACGCAGCGAATGGCGAAACGGAATTTTCCAACATTACAAAACGCTAAGCCTGTTTTATGTGGGATACGGCGGAAACCACAACTCCACTACCCGCTTCCGCCAGTACTTTGCCAAAGCGGCGGATACCAGTGATGCCATAGCCCGCCCCGTAATCAAAGAGTATACGGACAAGGCGCACTTGCTGATTCCAAATAAATGGTACGACATCAAAATCCGTGTGGAAAAAGGAATCACAACTTACAGTGTCAACGGCGAGGAGTTGTTCCGACTGCCGGTTAAAAAGAATGAGGGAGACGGATATTTCGGACTCCGCCTATTGGAAAACCACACACTATTTACAGACTTTCAGGTAAAAAGCCTGAAGAGGTAAATGTAAGGCTTCCACCCAAGAAAATACAGAATTAAAACAGTATTCGACAAAAGTAACATACCTTTAAACTACACCCAAACACCTTTCAACAATCCTGCACAGGATATTTCACGAATATCCATATTTTTACCGGTGAACAAAAATCACTAAATACTTACTGACATGAAAAGAAACTCTCTGTTGCTTGCAACCGCTCTGCTCATAGGCATGACAGGCTGCAAAAACACTCCGGTCCAGAAAGAAGCCTGGATAAGCAACGCACTCGATGCCGCTTCCTATCAGTTGAAATCAACCGCCGAGGAACTCTCCGGAACAAGCAAGTTCCCACGTTCCATACATTCCGGCTATGATGTAAACTTTCTTGATACTCAGTTGCAGCGCGAGAACAAAGCATACATCGACTCTTTACACCCCAATCCCGAAGCCCTGCAATTAGGACAAAAACGTCTTTGCGGCATTGCCGACTGGACCAGCGGATTCTTCCCCGGAAGCCTTTGGTATGCCTATGAACTGACCGGCGATGAAGAGTTGAAAAAACGCGCCATCGAATATACCAACATCCTGAACCCGATACGTGAGCTGAAAGGTACCCATGACGTGGGCTTCATGATGAATTGCAGCTATGGCAATGCTCTCCGCCTCGCCCCTAACGACACCATTAAAGCCGTACTCGTAGAAACAGCGGATAATCTGTGCGCCCGTTTCAACCCGGAAATCGGTTGTATACGCTCGTGGGACTTCGGTGCGTGGAACTTCCCCGTAATCATTGACAATATGATGAACCTGGACCTGCTGTTCAACGTATATAAGCTGACAGGAGATGAGAAGTATAAGAATGTGGCTGTAAAGCATGCACAAACCACTATGAAAAACCACTTCCGTCCGGACTACACCTCCTATCACGTGGTCAGCTATAACAATGACGGAAGCGTGGAAATCAAACAGACACACCAGGGTAAAAATGCAGAATCGGCCTGGTCGCGCGGCCAAGCGTGGGGAGTATACGGCTACACTTCCTGCTATCGCGAAACCCGGGACACGGCTTTCCTGCAGGAAGCCGTTCACATTGCAGACATGATTATGGAACGTGTAAAGACGGACGACCTGATTCCTTACTGGGACTATGATGCCCCGGCAGGTGAAAAGACTCCGCGTGATGCGTCTGCCGCGGCTGTCACGGCATCGGCTTTCCTGGAGCTCAGCACATTTGTACCCGACGGCAAAAAATATTCCGACTATGCCGAAACAATCCTGAAAAACTTGTCCGGTCCGAAATATCTGGCAGCCAAAGGCAGCAATCAAGGTTACGTGCTGATGCATTCTACCGGCTCACTGCCGCATGGCTCTGAAATAGACGTACCGCTGAATTACGCGGATTACTACTATATGGAAGCATTAAAAAGATACATCGATTTGAAAAATAAAGGGTAAAGGTTAGGTAAACGGTTGTTTTTTTAATTAACTTTGACGAACGGGGATAATTATTTATCCTCGTTCTTTATTTAAATCATCTAATACATTCCGCAAATGTCAAAAATAAAAAGCCTGTTACTGGCAAGTTCAGTATGTATCGCAACTGTCTGTATCAATTTTCCCGCCCACGCAACCGAAAGGCATCTTCTTGAGCAGACCGTTTCCTATGAGGAATTGGGCAATGTACTCCGCTACCGGCAAAGCTGGGTGGACTATCCCACCTATACCGACCGGAAATCCTGGAAAGAGAAAACAGCCCCCGAAATGAGGGAGCTTATCATCAGGAACGGCGAACGCGCCCTGAAACACGAATGGAAACCGGACCTTGCCTCCGACTACCTTGCCTTTAAGCGCACCGGCGAAATCCGCACCGGACGCGCCAACCACAAAGCCCTGCAAGCCTTGACCCTCGCAGAACTGGTAGAGGGACAAGGCAGATTTATGGATGCCATCATAGACGGTGTATGGTTTCTGTGCGAGACGTCCTGGATACACTCGGCACACCTCGGCTTTCAGAAAGACCGCTCCGGACTGCCCGACAGGAATGAACCGACCATCGAACTGGTAGTGGCCGACATCGGCGCGCAAATGGCATGGACTTACTATTTCCTGAAAGACGAATTCGACAAGGTGAGCCCGCTGATTAACGAACGGATTATCGAGGAAGTCAACAGAAACCTGATAAACCCCTACTTCGCACGGGATGATTACTGGTGGATGGGATTCGGCGGCCAGCAGGTAAATAACTGGAATCCATGGATTAACTACAACGTGCTGCAAGCCCTGATGCTGATAGAGAAAGACCCGGAACGTGTGCGGCAAGGAGTCTGGAAGCTGATGAAATCCACTGATTTCTTTTTCAGCATGTATCACGAGGACGGAGCCTGCGACGAGGGTCCCACCTATTGGAGCGGGGCTTCCGGCTATGCCCTGAAGTTTCTGGATTTGCTGGCTAAAGTAACCGGAAACAAGGTGAACATATTCAACGCTCCCCTCTTGCGTAATATGGCGCAATACATTTACCGGGTACACATCGGCGGCAACTATTTTGTAAACTTCGCCGACTCCGCACCCAAAGTAAGTCCAAGCCCGGGTATCCTCTACCGGTACGGCGAACTGACCGGAGACCCCGCCATGATGAAATTCGCCTCATTCATGGCACAGCAAAACCAAAGTTTCAAAGACGGGGTAAACGGATACTTCGCTTCTGCCCTGGACGAGCTTTTTATGTACAAAGACATCGTCGACCATCCGCAAGGCGAACCGCTTACCGGCACTTATTGGTTTAAAGACACCCAAATCTGCGTGGCACGCGACACCGAAGGCAAAAGCGACGGTTTCTTCTTCGCAGCAAAAGGCGGAAACAATCAGGAAAGCCATAACCATAACGATGTGGGGTCGTGTATCCTTTACTACAATGCCCTGCCGGTGCTTATCGATGCAGGTGTAGGTACTTATACCCGACAGACCTTCGGACCGGAACGGTACACGATATGGACCATGCAGTCCGATTATCACAACCTGCCCCTCATCAACGGAACCCCGCAGAAGAACGGCCGGGAGTTTGCCGCACACAGCCAGCAATACAAAGCCACCGCCAAAACCGTATCCTACCAGGTGGACATTGCCCGTGCCTATCCGCAGGAAGCAAATGTAAAAAGCTGGATTCGCAACTATACGCTGCACAGGAAAAAGGATTTCACAATCACCGACAAATGGAAACTTTCGGCATGCAACGAACCGAGTGTATTAAACCTGATGACCTGCTGCGAAGTCGAAATCGACCGCAACAAAAACATTACTCTGACAGGAGAGGCAGGTAGGTTCAAAGTGGAATACGATAAAAAACTCTTATCGCCCGCAACGGATACCGTCGAACTGACCGATCCGAAATTAATCCACTCCTGGAACCGGAAAAAGCTGACGCGCATCCGTTTCACAATTGTATCGCAACAAATTTCCGGTGAAAGCAAACTGGTGATAAGGAAGGTTCAGTATCATAAGACCTTGAATGATTGATAATCATTGATTTCATAATCTCTCCCCTAAGCTCATCCTGACGTACGGGCATAAAAAAAGGAGTACCGCTGTACTCCAACCTTTGTTAACCTTAAATCTAATACTATGAAAAACACATTGCAAAGATACGGACTTCTGATAAATCTGCAAATTATCCAACTAAAAAAGTATGTTCTATAACACAGATTAAGAAAAAAGGACGGATATGCAAACGCACACCGTCCTTTTTTTAACATTTATCGTTGCGGATTATTCCTCATCCAACAGGATTTCAAGAATCTGGCAAGCAGCCTTTGCCACCGGAGTACCCGGACCAAAGATGGCAGCTACGCCGGCCTTATAAAGGAAATCATAGTCCTGTGCGGGAATCACACCGCCTGCAATCACTACAATATCCTCACGGCCCAACTTCTTGAGTTCTTCAATAATCTGCGGAACCAATGTCTTGTGTCCGGCAGCCAATGAAGAAACACCCACTACGTGAACGTCGTTTTCCACCGCTTCACGGGCAGCTTCGGCAGGAGTCTGGAACAGAGGTCCCATATCTACGTCGAAACCGCAGTCGGCATAACCCGTTGCCACTACTTTGGCACCGCGGTCGTGACCGTCCTGACCCATTTTAGCTACCATGATACGGGGCTGACGTCCCTCTTTCTTCGCAAATTTCTCAGCCAACTCACAAGCTCTGTGGAAGTCGCTGTCGTTCTTACTTTCTGATGAATACACGCCTGAAATAGTTCTGATTACTGCTTTATAACGTCCTACAACTTTTTCGCAAGCATACGAAATCTCGCCCAATGTGGCACGGACACGTGCTGCTTCCACTGCCAGTTCCAGCAGGTTGCCTTCCTTCGTCTCCACACATTTGGTGATGGCATCGAGTGCTTTCTGCACGGCAGCCTCATCACGGCCTTCCTTCAATATCTTCAGGTTCTGGATCTGTTCCTGGCGGACAGCCGTATTGTCAATCTCAAGAATATCAATAGGAGCTTCTTTCTCCAAACGATATTTGTTTACACCCACAATGGTCTGCGAACCGCTGTCGATACGTGCCTGCGTGCGTGCGGCAGCCTCTTCGATACGCATCTTGGGGATACCGGTTTCGATGGCCTTCGCCATACCGCCCAGCTTCTCGATTTCCTGAATCAGCTCCCAAGCCTTGTGTGCAAGCTCATTGGTCAGAGACTCTACATAGTAAGAACCGCCCCACGGGTCGACATTCTTGCAGATGTAAGTTTCTTCCTGAATATAAATCTGCGTATTACGTGCAATACGTGCAGAGAAATCGGTAGGCAATGCGATAGCCTCGTCCAAAGCGTTGGTGTGCAAGGACTGGGTATGTCCCAAAGCGGCAGCCATAGCCTCGATACAGGTACGGCCCACGTTGTTGAACGGATCCTGCTCGGTCAGCGACCAGCCGGAAGTCTGGGAGTGCGTACGCAATGCGAGTGATTTCGGGTTTTTCGGGTTGAACTGTTTCACAATCTTCGCCCACAACATACGTGCGGCACGCATCTTGGCTATCTCCATGAAGTGGTTGGTGCCGATAGCCCAGAAGAATGACAGACGCGGTGCGAATGCGTCGATGTCGATACCTGCGGCAACACCTGCACGAAGATATTCCAGACCGTCGGCCAGGGTGTAAGCCAACTCGATGTCCGCCGTAGCGCCGGCTTCCTGCATATGGTAACCGGAGATAGAGATAGAGTTGAACTTAGGCATCTTCTGAGATGTGTATTCAAAGATATCGGAGATAATCTTCATGGAGAATGCAGGCGGATAGATATAGGTGTTACGCACCATGAATTCCTTCAAGATATCGTTCTGGATAGTACCCGCCATTTCTTCCAACTTGGCGCCTTGCTCCAGACCGGCATTGATGTAGAATGCCATGATAGGAAGCACCGCACCGTTCATGGTCATGGACACGGACATCTTGTTCAAGGGAATGCCGTCGAAGAGCACCTTCATGTTTTCCAGTGAACAGATGGACACACCTGCCTTACCGACGTCGCCTACCACACGTTCGTGGTCTGGGTCGTAGCC
>OJNQ01001086.1_pt1 | contig 20054 bp, 17 predicted proteins | sample 1597621 | NCBI WGS metagenome assembly OJNQ01 (sample SAMEA2452137, study PRJEB22498) | human gut metagenome | reverse complement strand
CAAGAGGTTTTAAGACAAGGGATAATGCAGCTGATGACAGGGTTGCAAGGTCGTGCAGGTGTTATATATGTGGCAGGTCTATGAAAAGACTTATAAAATGGTTTGCGACAACTTCAAAGACATATTATTCAGTATTTGTGTGTGAAGAGCATGGCACATTTAAGGGAAAGCTTAAGGTTAAACATAATGATAACGGATTGTATTATGATGTAAGAATTGTTAAGCAGACAGATGAAAAAGGGGTTGATAAGATAATAGACAAGCAGGTTAAGGAACGCGAACATAGAAGACGTAAGAGATTGGAAGAACACAAAAGAAAGAAATTACTTAAATAATATTCTATTATGTCTGCCGTGTAAAATAACTAATTAAATATAAATAAAAAAGGCAGTAATCTTAATTATATATAATGCTTTGAAGGAAAGGATATTTCTGGGAATTATATATAATTAAGATTACTGCCTTTTTGAATATGACAGGATATCTGTTGAATGAAATTGCTGCATCAACAGATGCTGCTATATAACTGCATATATTATAGCTGCCGCAATAACAAGCTGTATTATTGCAAATCTGAATACGACCTGTGCATCAGACCAGCTCTTGTTCTTTCTCATATGGTCGTGGATTGGTGTACGAAGGTTCTTCATTAGGTTGATGTGAAGAAATCTCATGAAAGAAACCTTGATAAGACCAAGTCCGCCATCAAGAATAATTACAAGTGCCATTGGAATATAAAGCAGCGGTGCATGGAGCTTGAGGAATGTAAATGCTATAAATATTCCTATTGCTCTAGAACCTGCGTCACCCATAAGAAGCTTGCTTGGTGATGCATTGAACCACAGGTAGCCGAGGATACACACAATCATAATAAGAACGGTGTGTCTGTAAGCTGATTCAATATTAAATGACTTAAAAAGAACATACACTGAGGCAAGTGTTACAACAGAGAGTGTACCGCATAAGCCGTCAACACCATCTGAACAGTTAGTAACATTGATACTTACCCATATAAGTATAATAATAAGTATTGCATATATAATTGGATTAAGAGTTACTGTCTTTCCAAAGAATGCAAGGTCAAATGTGTTAGGGTTGTAATGCAGGTAAGTAACTGCCGCCATAACTGATATTGCAAGGTCAATAAGACCTTTCTTTAAATTACCCCATGGTGATGAAGCACTGTCATCAAGGTATCCGCTGAGCATTGCGGCAAGCACAAGTATAAGATAAATGATAAGTTCGGCACTTAAGTTTACGAATAATGCACATGTGACTGTGAATGTAAGAATGAAAATCATGCCGGCGCCTCTTGGTTTTCCAACTGATTTACTTCCGTTGATAGCATAAGCTCTTCCGGCATCTCTTGGAAGAAGATTCTTGCCAAGAGCAATTGCAGCTATTGTAAATGCGAAAGCAAACAGGATGCTGACAAATGCCATTATGTTAGTGAAACTTTCGTTAACAATATAGTATATCATAAGAATTTAATACTCCTTTTCATCTTTCTAACTTATATAAAGCATTTATTTCAATGCGATTTACAGTATAACATAATATATGTGAAATGAACATTTTTTTTGCTAATGAAATGTAGTAATTAATTTGCTAATGTGGTAATATACTATTAATTAGTGGGATATCTGAGGGGACCCATAAGTGTCGTGTAGGATAATAATAATATAATGGAGGATTTTATGAAGAATATGCAAAAATACGAGCAGCTGGCAATTACAGAACTGGATGCATATCTTTTTGGACAGGGAACTCATTATGAGATATATAACAAAATGGGTGCGCATGTTGGAGTAAAAGACGGAAAAGAAGGTGTGTATTTTGCTGTGTGGGCACCTGCTGCAAGAGAAGTCTATGTTATAGGTGAGTTTAATAACTGGAATGCATATGGTTATGATATGAAGAAGATTTCAGATGGTGGAATATATGATTTGTTCATACCGGGAGCTAAAGCAGGGGATATGTATAAGTTCCTTATTATTTCCCAGAGTGGAGAGGCTCTTTACAAGGCAGATCCATATGCTAATCAGGCACAGTTAAGACCAGAGACAGCATCAATAGTTGCCGATCTTTCAGGTTATGAATGGAAAGATTCTGAATGGGTTGAGAAGAAGAAGACGGAGAATCATCTTAAAGCTCCTCTTTCTATATATGAATGTCATCTTGGCTCATGGAAGAAGAAAGATGATGGAACAGAGGACGGATTCTATACATATAGAGAATTGGCACCTGAGCTTGCAAAATATGTTTCAGATATGGGATATACACATATTGAACTTATGGGAATTGCAGAGTATCCATATGATGGATCATGGGGATATCAGGTGACTGGTTATTATGCACCTACAGCAAGATACGGAACACCTAAGGATTTCATGTATTTTGTAGATTATATGCATGAAAAAGGAATTGGTGTAATTCTTGACTGGGTACCGGCACATTTTCCAAAGGATGCACATGGACTTGCTAATTTCGATGGAAGCTGTGTATATGAGTATGCAGACCCTAGAAAGGGAGAGCATCCTGACTGGGGAACGAAGGTATTTGATTATTCCAAGAATGAAGTGGCTAACTTCCTTATTGCTAATGGAATGTTCTGGGTGGACAAGTTCCATATTGATGGTTTAAGAGTTGATGCTGTTGCTTCAATGCTGTATCTGGATTACGGAAGGACAGAAGGAAACTGGGTTCCTAACAAATATGGTGACAACGGTAATCTCGAAGCAATCAGCTTTTTAAAGCATTTTAACAGCATGTTAAAGAAGAGATTCCCACAGGCAATAACTATAGCTGAGGAGTCAACAGCATGGCCTATGGTAAGTGGTGATCCTGACAATGGGGAATGTCTTGGCTTTACATTTAAGTGGAATATGGGCTGGATGCATGATTTCCTTGAATATATGAAGCTTGATCCATATTTTAGAAAGTTTAATCATAGCAAGATGACATTTTCATTGATGTATGCTTACAGCGAGAATTTCATTCTTGTGCTTTCACATGATGAGGTTGTACATCTTAAGTGTTCTATGCTTGGTAAAATGCCTGGTGACAGGGAGGACAAGTTCAAGAATCTTAAGCTGGCATATGCATATATGTGTGGACATCCTGGTAAGAAGCTTTTATTCATGGGACAGGAATTTGGTCAGTGGAATGAGTGGAGTGAGAAGCGTGCTCTTGACTGGTATCTGTTAGAGGATGAAAGTCATACAGAACTTAAGGATTTTACGAAAAAGTGTCTGAAGCTTAATAAGAATTATCCATGTCTGTATGCTACTGATTACAGCAGTGAAGGATTCAGATGGATTAATGCCAATGATAAAGATAATAGCGTTTTATCATTTATGAGAATCAGTCCGGATGGAAAGAAGAATCTTCTCTTTGTACTTAATTTTACACCAGTTGAAAGAGACAGCTTCAGAATAGGAGTTCCGTTCAAGACTAAGTATAAGCTGGTTCTTGGAGATAATGAAGCTGACCAGAAGAAGACTCTTACAGCCGTTAAGGGAGATTGTGATGGATATCCGCAGTCATTGCTTATTGACTTACATAAGTATGGAATAGCTGTGTATGAGTTTAACGGTGATGTTTCTAAGGTTCATGCTACGAAGATATAGGAGAATAATATAGAGAAAGGGAGCTGGTTTGGATTTTTATTAATTCTGAATCAGCTTCCTTTTTATTTGCTATAATATATGTCTCAATTATCCCACCATATCTGCCGAAATATTTATTATATGACAATGAGTGATTGTTTCAGATAGTAAATAAGAAAGGCAGCAGAATATGACATATACAGTTTCAGGCGCGAATTTTAATAAAGATGTTGCGGCACAGGGAACATCTATTAATTATAAAGAAAATAAGGCGGTTAAAAGTGAAGGTGTGGCAGGCTCATTTGCAGGAGTGGTAATCTCTGGCAGTGTGACAGCTGCAAATGACAATACATATGAGGGACTTCTTAAGGAGGCAGATGATGTAAAGAGCCAGATTATGGCGAGTGCTTCCAGTGCAAAGATAAGCCTTAAGGCATTGATGATGAAGTTATCAGGTGCTGATGCGGTAAAGCTAGATGAGGACGGCTTTAATCTTACAGATGCTACACCAGATGATATGGTTAATATTATTGAGAAAATTAAGATTGAACTTGCGATGCACTCTGATGATTATGTTAATTATGGCACAGCAGTTTCCAAGGATAAGATTGAGAGTGTGACTGGAAGTGCAGCAACAGCGGCAAGTGTCGAGAGCCGTATGCAGGGAGCAGATATAGCTGTCAATGATGAAAGTGTTGCTGAGGTTAAAGGCACACTTGAAAAGAGTAAAGAGTTAAAGCCATTATCAGAGAACACAAAGAATTACATGGTTGCTAATCGCATAGAGCCTTCAATTGCTGGAATATATCAGGCACAGGCGGCAACCTCATCAAGTATCAGTGCGGATGGCGTTACAATAGGAAAGTGCGCAGATGCAATATCTGACGCTGATTTTGAAGCTTTAAGGCCGGGAATTGAGAAGATAATTGCTTCGTCAGGTCTTGAGGTTAATGATAATACACTTGCGGATGCAAGAGCATTTATTAATGCACAGATTCCTGTTACTAAAGAAAATCTTGAATATAAAGCACAGCTTGATTCGATAGACATTGATATGATACAGGCTGATTCAGAGGAACTGCTTAATAAAATATTTGATAATATGAAGCTTGGAGGCAAGGCAGAGAATACGCTCGTTACAGGTTCGCCAGTTGATGATATAAGGACAGCTCTTGATACTATTAACAGGGCAGAGTATTCAGATGTTGCAAATGTGGTATCAAAAGGGGAAACATTTACAATAGCAAGCCTTAAGCTGGAGATGGATGCAAGAAGCTTCAGAATTGAATACAGTGCAGCATCAGTAAGCACAGGAAATAGTGAAGTTAGAAATCAGGCATCTGATGTACAGCAGGCAGCAGATAAGGCGTATGACACGCTTGTAACAGCAAGGGTTCTTATGAGTGCGAATGCGTCCATATATCTCGTTAAGAATAACATTTCTATTCTTACAACTCCGATAGATGAGCTTAATTCAATGCTTATGGAATATGAACAGGCGGATGAAATGTATGAAGAAGCGCAGATTGCATATACAGATGTTCTTGAAGCAAGAAAGACATTGAATGAGATAGTAAGAAATCCTGCGCGTGTATTTGCCAGTATGTTTGACAAGATGAATGAAACTTATGAGGCAGTCGGAACTCAGATAAGAGGCGATTTAGGTGATTCATTAAAGAAGGCAGTACAGGGAAGTGCGGATGATATTATTAGGGAGCTTGGACTTGAGGGAACTGATGAGGACAAGGAAGCAATAAAGGTACTGGCTGCTAATAACATGGATATGACAAAGGAAAATGTAGAGATAGTCAAATCTGTTAATGCAATGATTAATAATCTTATTAAGAATATGAAACCGGAGACAGTTCTTAATATGATAAAAGACGGAGTAAATCCAATGAATGCTTCAATTGAGGAAGTCAACGAATATCTTACAGAGGCTAATGATAAAGCATCTAAGGATAATGAGGAGAAGTTTTCAAAGTTTCTTTATAAGCTTGACCGTACCAATGGTATTACTAAAGAGCAGAGAAAGCAGTTTATAGGAATATACCAGATGATGAATATATTCACCAGAGATGCCGGAGTGGCAGCAGGTGCGCTGATTAAGCAGGGAGCTGAGGTCACTATGAATAATCTTATGACTGCATATAATTCAAGAAAGCATTATGACATGGACGCTGTTATTGATGAGAATACAGGAATGGCAGAGGTAAGCGGAATTGCTAACTATTACAGTGCATTATTTATGGCAAATGGTGGATTAGTTACCCCGAATACATTAAAGAATGTGGATAACTCATCCGGAATCGGAGAACAGTCCGTTGAAATGTTTATTGAACAGTTAGAGGATAACTATGATGCGGCAGCCGAGGAACAATATTATGAGGAATATCTTAAGGAACAGCAGGCAGCAGTGCAGGCAGGAGCTGATATATTGAGGCAGATAAGAAATGCAGATACAGAAATAAACAGTGGTAACATACAGGCTGTTAAAGCATTTTTAGAATCCGGACAGTTCCCGGATATCAGAGGTGTTAAGACAACACGTGATTATGCAAGGGATTCGATTGAAAAAATCGGACATAAAGAAAAACTGTCACTTATGTATGAAGAAATGAAAGATGAGACAGAGGAAGAACTTCAGGAGGTTCTTTCCAAAGCAGGAGACCTTGATACACAGATAGATGTCAATTACGAGGGATTTCTGGATTTAAGACTTAAGGACAGAACAATCGGATATATTAAGAATCTGGCATTAAGGCATGATTACAGAATACCGTATATAACAGACTCAGGAAGTACAGGTATGCTGAAGCTTACTTTGGTTCAGGATGACGACAATAAAGGTCGTATATCTGTAAACATGCTAAGCAGCGTATTAGGAAAAGTTTCTGTTGAGGCTAAGGCTGACAGAGAAAGTCTTGGTATGTACATTGTCAGTGACACAGCAGTTTCAGATGAAGGAAGCCAGCTTCTTGAGGATATGGAAGAAAATTTAAAAGAAGGATTTGGATTTACAAATGTGACCGTCAACATTACAAAATCGTCAGACGTGCCATATGTGACTTATGAAGCAGCGGCTGACAGTGTGGCAACAGATAAGCTGTATGAAATTGCAGCACAGATTGTAAAACTGCTTGCAGGCTAAAGATTTGCACAGAAAGTCCGATATATAGAGCATGAACAGGTAAATTGGACAGACAGAAAGGTTAAGATATGAGAATAGGAACTAATGTGGCAGCGATTGTTGCCAACAATGCATTACAGAAATCACAGAATAATCTGTCAACATCAATTGAAAGATTATCATCAGGATACAAGATAAATGGCTCTAAGGACGATGCTGCAGGATGTGCTATTTCTGAAAAGATGAGAGCACAGATAAGAGGTCTTAGTCAGGCCCAGAATAATACAGCTGATGGAGTTTCTGTTTTAAATACAGCAGAAGGTGCAATTACAGAAATCCAGAGTATGCTCACAAGATTAAAGGAACTTAGCGTTCAGGCTGCTAATGATGTTAATTCAGATGATGAAAGAGAAGCTATACAGAAAGAGATAGAACAGATTAATAACGAGATTGACAGAATATCTGATCAGACAGAATTCAATACACAGTCTCTTATTAACGGTAATCTTTCAAGAAGAGTATATTCAGACCTTCAGGGAGTTAATCAGCTTTCTGTATCTGACAGCTATACAGCAGGTGTATATGGAATAACTGTTACTGAGGACGCAAGACAGGCTATAGCGGTAGGAGCAGGAAGTATTACTATGTCATCAACAGCTTCTATAACAAAAGAACAGGAAGGAACAATAAGCATAAACGGTTACAAGATAAGCATTTCCGAAGGTGATACACTTGATAAGGTGATGGGAAAGATTATTGACGGAGTTAACATCACAGGTGGTTCTGCATTTACAGTTAAAGACCTTAATAATGATACAGCAGCTAATGGTACTGATTATGCAGGTTATGTGCCAACAGCCGATTATGCTGGTTCAACACTTGTTATTATGACTAACCAGTATGGAAGCGACCAGAAGATGAATATAACATGCGATAATGCAGAGCTTGCAGATATTTTGGGAATACCACAGGCAGCAACACAAGATGGTATATATGTAGAAGGAAGCGATGTTAAGGCAGAGATTGCTACAGGAGATGATGGAAAGCGAATTGGTTTTGCTGATTCGGCAATTCTTTCAACAAAGGGAACTGTAATTACAGTAACAGATGTTAATAACAAAGAGTTTTCAATGGATGTTCCAGGTAATGCGGCAGGTACTGTATTTGACGATAGTAACAATGATGGACAGTCAGCTGCAGGTGCAGGTACAGCGAGAACTATAAGTCAGGAAGTCACAGACGTTGGAACTATGAGCATACATGTAGGTGCTAATCAGGATCAGGTTATTGTTATTGATATTCCGGCAATAACAACGTATTCACTTGGCACGGAGCATATGAATGTCATGACTCAGTATACAGCATCAAGGGCGATATCTACTGTAGATGAAGCTATTAATAAGACTAATAAAATACGTTCAAGAATCGGTGCATACGAGAACAGATTTGATCATACAACTAATAACCTTGAGGTTTCAAGTGAGAACCTTACCAAGTCATTATCAACAATGATAGATACTGATATGTCAGAAGAGATGACTACTTATACTTCTGAAACAGTTCTTACACAGGCAGCTACGTCAATACTTGCACAGGCTAATGAAAGACCTTCACAGGTATTACAGTTATTACAGTAGTTTAAGATTCAATGGTTATATAGGAAAGGGATGCTATGACTAAAGAAACAATTAAGACATTTCAGTATAGAATTACACAGGCAACAGCATCACAGCTTGTTGTGATTCTGTATGATATGGCTATAGAATATCTTAATGATGCATGTGAGAGTGATAGTGCTAAGCAGGCACATAATAATATATATATGGCACAGAAGGTTATAGACCAGCTTATATGCGGACTTGATATGCAGTATGAGATATCAGCTAATCTTTTCGTAATATATAATCATATGAAGAGGTCACTTATTTCAGCATCTGTAAGTCTTGATAATAATGAGATTAACAGAATTACAGGGCTTTTAAAGAAACTCAGGGCATCCTTTTATGAGGTTAGTAAACAGGATGATTCTGAGCCGCTTATGAAGAATACACAGGCTGTATATTCAGGCCTTACATATTCAAAAGGTGGAATTAGTAATGAAACACAGACTGATAATATAGAAAACAGAGGATTCAGGGTTTAGCTCCGAATCCTCTGTTTATTATAATCTGCGTCTTCTTCTGTTATAGTGTCTTCTCTGTCTTTTTCTTCTTGCCCGTTCTTCAATAATGTAGATGATAAAAAGAATAACGGCACCAATTCCAACAAGTATCCATATATTAATTCTGATACATGTTTTTGGTTTATAAGATGATGAAACATCATTATTAATGTATGGCAGCAGGCTTCCGGTATCTGTTCCGGCAGCAGATATATTAAGTGTAGTTGTGCCGACAGTATTATCATTGTATAAGAACTTAAGATGTGTTGTCATAACACCATTCTCATTGGTCATGTCATAATTATCATCAACCGTCATTGATACATTTGACAATGAACTTTTATTAGGTATTGTGATAAATGAAGCGTTTAGTCCAAAGTTTAGTGAAAGAGTTGAGAAAACAGCCGAGTTGTAATAGTTGTCATTAGAGAACATTGCTCCGAGCTGGCTTCCGGTTGTTGTTGATTTCTGGAAATTGGCAAATCCCCAGTCAAAAAGGGTTCTTGTATCAACATATCTTATCTCATCTGTGGCTTCCTTAAATACAACGCATATAAGACGCATACCGTCTTTTTCTGCAAATGTAACAAGTGTATTCTGTGATTCATCAGTATATCCTGTTTTGCCACCCTTGCAGTATTCATAATAGTAGGCACGACCCTTTAACATCTTGTGTCGGTGTCTTATTGTACGCTGTGCAGACATGTTAGTTGCAGGAATTACATATGCATCGGCAGTTGAATCAATGCTGACAAAAGAAGCATTGTTATAGCACCCTCTTGCAATCATTGCCATATCATATGCCGTTGTGTAGTGGTTGGTATTATATAATCCGCTTGCATTGGCAAAATGTGTATTCAAAGCACCAAGTTCTTTTGCCTTGGCATTCATCATATCGACAAATGCATCTATTGAGCCAGCCACATGTTCACCGAGGGCATAAGCCATCTCGTTGGCAGAATACAGCAGAAGTCCGTGAAGAAGCTGGTTGACAGTAAATTGCTCGCCTGCTTTTGAACTTAAGTTGGCATCCTCATATACATTAATTGAGTTAGCAGCTGACTGTGAAAATGTTACAACATCGTCCATATTACAGTTCTCAATAGTAAGGAGCCCTGTTAAAATCTTGGTTGTGCTGGCTGGATAACATTTTTCATGAGAGTTCCTCTCGAAAAGAATGGAACCTGTATCAGCATCAATAAGAATGCAGCTGCTTGAGTTAACATCAGGTGCATCCGGCCATACAGCCTCTGTGCTGGTTGTGTCTGTCTCGCTGTAGACTTTGTTGTATGCTGCAGCCTGGGTATCCGCTGCAAAAGTTGAGAATACCAAAACAGTGGCAGATACAGCGCTGGTTATCTTTATAAGTAATCCTTTTAAAAATTGCTTTTTCATTATAGAGATAATTCCTCCGATTAATAAAATATACAAATACATTGTAGCCCAGGATTGTACATAAGTAAACCCCGCTTGGCAAAAAGTGATATTTATGGTAAATAATATATAGGAAACTCAGATTTCGGCTATGTCTGTGTGCGGCATGTGCTTTCAGGATGACTTCGCTTAGCATGAGTAAATGCCGCCATCTGCAAAGTCTATTACAGTGCGTGAAATCAAACGCACTTCGTTTGGACGTGCTTTCACGCACTGAACTTATGCAGATGGTGGCATTAACTCCTGCACAGCTTGTCATATTCAAGCGTATACCGCACACGGACATAGCCGAAATCTGAGCTAATATATAAGATAGGAGTAATGTATGAGACTTAGAAATGTACCCGGAGCAAGGGAAGTAATGATAGAGAATGAATATGTGTTTACAGAGCCAGAGGGGATGAAAGGCACATGGTCACAGGTTTTCGGTAACGATAATCCAATCCGTATTGAGATTGGTATGGGTAAAGGCACATTTATAACAACATTGGCAGCAAATAATCCTGATATTAATTATGTGGGTATAGAGAAGTATTCAAGCGTACTTTTAAGAGCTGTAGAGAAACAGGATGAGCTTCAGCTTCCTAATTTAAGATTCATCAGAATGGATGCAGAGGCAATATGTGAGGTGTTTGGAGCGGGAGAGGTAGACAGAATATACCTTAATTTTTCAGATCCATGGCCAAAAGACAGACATGCGAAGAGAAGACTTACCTCAAGACAGTTCATGGCAAGATATGACATTATATTAAAGCCGGACGGACAGGTGGAATTCAAAACAGATAATAAAGATTTATTCGATTTTTCATTAGAAGAGATTAAAGAGGCAGACTGGGAGCTTCCTGTTGTCACATTTGACTTACATAATGACTCTGTACTTAACGAGGGTAATGTAATGACAGAGTATGAGACAAGATTTTCACAGATGGGCAATCCTATCTGTAAACTTATCGCAGTAAGAAATCATTAATAATAAATGCATATACTATATAAAGGCTTTTGGAGAATTGTTGTGAAGAATAAAGCATTTGCAAGGAAAGTATCAGAAGTGATGTATGTGCATAAAGGTGCGAATTACAGAGTGGTAAGATTTAAGAATTCCCTCGACGATGTCGTGAGAATTCTTAATACCAAAAAATAATCTAGAGGTCATCGGGCGAGTCATAAGGCTGCACGGTGACTTTTCTTTTGTCCAGAAAATGCTGCACTGTAATGTTTAACAGGTAGCTTAATACGGCAAATACGGGAACTCCAAGGAACATTCCAATTACGCCAAACAGCGCCCCACCTACGGTTATTGAGAACACAACCCATACAGGCTTAAGACCTGTAGTACTGCCGATGATACGAGGTCCAATAAGCAGACCGTCAACCTGCTGGATGCAGACAATCATGATTACAAATATGATAAGTTTGATAGGGCTTGCGATAACAATAATCACACCGCCAATCACGCCACCGATGTATGGTCCGAAATACGGAATCATGTTCGTTATGCCGACAATCACGCTTATAAGAACAGCATATGGTAGCTTGAGAATCAGCATGATAATAAAGCAGATAATCATGACAATAATTGAGTCAAATGATTTGCCGATAATATAATTAATAAAAATGCTTGCACAATTCTTACAGATGATGCGTGTATTGTCTGCTGTTTTCCTAGGAAGCACGGCATATAAAAATCTCTTAAAATGATAAAAGATATTCTTATTATCAGAAATCATGTAGATGGACACGATAATTGCAATAACAAGGTTTAACACACCCGAAAGAATGGCCATGGATGTATTAAGAATGTAAGGAACCATATTGGTAAGTGCACCAGTCATGTAGTCAACAAGTTTAGGAAGAGCATCTTCAATCTTCTGATTAATGAAATTGTAATCAATAGAAGAATTGGCGTGCTTATCTTCAAACTCAGTGAACCAGTTGCGGATATTCTCGTACCATACATGAGCCTGATTGGCAATCTCTGTAATACTTTTGTATATCTGAGGCACAACAAAGCCTATTAATACTGCAAATGCGCCAACTGCTATCAGGTAAGCAACAAGAATTGAAAGCATTTTGGCGGCTTTCTTGGACTTGATATGGCATACCCCCATGAAGAACCTGTTATAAAGGGCCTTGATAAACGGATAAAGAACAAGCGCAATCATGCCACCAATAAGAAATGGTGACAGTATATGGAATATATTGCCAAATGACTTGACGGTTGCAGGCCAGTTACCAATGAACTTATATATAAGAATTGCACCTAGCACAAAAAGCAGACCATATATAACAATTGTAAAGTATTTGCTGTTAGGCTGGAATACATTCTTGCCAACAGCTTTGTCAGGTTTTGGCGGCTGTTCCTGTTCAGAATCAAGATTAATAGCCTCAATTGGAATATTGTCAACGTGTTTTGGCTGTTGTTCGAATTTTTTTAACTTCATATCAACTCTCTTTTCTTAATAAATGTATATTAAATATAAATATTTTCTCTTAAAATTGGGAATATAATAGAATTATAAGGGGTATAAAGGCACATATCAATATAAAAAACATGGTAAAATGATGAAAAAACAAGAAAATTATAAAAAAAGATAAATTGTTCTTAAATAAATACAAAAAAGTGCTTGCATTTTATTAAACCATGCTATAGAATATCACTTGTGCTTGAGACAACACAAAAGCACAGAACAAAATAAGTTATGCACCGCTAGCTCAGTTGGTAGAGCACCTGACTCTTAATCAGGGTGTCCAGGGTTCGAACCCCTGGCGGTGCACTGGAAGGTCTTATGATTTAGGGAATCCTAGGTTGTAAGGCTTTTATTTTTTATGTAAAAATAGACACCCTCTTAATCAGGGTGTCCAGGATAATTAACAAGGTCTGTATTTTTCTTTATAATCTAATTCAAAATATAAGTTATCAGGAACAATAACATCAACATTCATATTAATATCAGTTACTAAGAAGCAGGAATGATATACAATATCATTACCTTCCTTTACAGCAATAACATAATCATGAAAATCTCTTTGATTTTTCGTTTCAACAGATGTTATAAGTGTTTCAAGATTCTGTGTAATAACGCGCTGCTCCTTAACATATGTTTTAGTAACATTGCGTGTTATATAAAATATAACTAAATCCAATGCCAACAGAATTAATACACTAAATACAATTTTCATTTAATTTTTCCTCCGATTTTTAAAAAATATTTCATCTAATTCATACAATCCGGACCCGATCAGCTCTTCTTGAGCTGCCAAGTGTACATAGTTTTGCAAGATTGTATAAGAAGAATGTCCCATTAGGAGACGGAGCATTTCCATGTTGCCGCCATAATATAAATAACTGGTTGCAAATGTATGCCTTAAAAGGTGTGCATGTACTCTTTCCATTCCTGGCAGATTCTTTATATTTGCAAACAGCTTTTTAATAGTATTCTCTGTCACAGGCTCTTGTTCATAACGATTCAAAAAAACAATTCCAGTTCTTTTACCCAGGTAATTATTAATGCTCATACGCAGGAAATCAGGCAACAATACAATTCTTGATTTGTTATTTTTTGAATTTTTGATTGCTAAAGTATTCTTCCTGATACAGTCTGTTTTTAAATTAATTACTTCTTGACGGCGAAGTCCGCAATCAAGAAGCAAATGAAATATACAGTAATTCCTCAAAGATAATTCAGAATTGATTATATATTCATCTATTGCAGCAACTTCATTTCTGGTTAAGGGAATCACAATCTCACTATCATCTTTTGGCAGCATTATACGCTGCGTAATATCAATATCTATATACCCTTCTTGATATAACCAGGAACAAAATACACGAACAGCTCTGTAGTAAGTATGTAATGATACATTCTTAATACCAGATAAACTCAGATAGATTATATATTGTCTTAAATTGTCACTGGTAAGCTCCAAAATATTCAGGTTACTTATAGAAAGCCATTTTTCAAACCTGGTTAAATTTTCTATATAGTAACGGATAGAATCTGCAGCAAGATAACTTTTACGCTGCATAATAAATTTCTGTATGTAAAATTCATTCATCTACAATTGACCCGTCAAAATCTTTCTGGTTAAGCTGTCGGCTTCTTTTATACTTGTAATTCATAGCGTGATGAATATCATTATCATTTAACATAACCAGGTTATCTAAAAAGTCCTTTTCAACATCATCATTGTTTATACCCTTACCATAAAGAGAAAATGATATTGCACTATGTATATAACGCTTTTTCATAAGGTTATAATCAAGCTTCCTTGAATATTCCCTGTGCAGCTTCTCAGGTACTTTACTTTTTTTAACATCAACCTGTTTTGTTCTGCGTAATGCTTTCCAGAAGTTGGTATAATCACACCGGCTTTTATTACTGTCTGTAGTAACATCTACAAGGCGGAGAGTATCATGTGTGAGATATTCTGTTATCATTCGCCTGTTGTCCAGATAATCATATATTCTTTTACACACACCATATTTTTTATTACGCTCATGCTTTATAAGACAATATGATTTTGTTCCTTTCCTGGTTGTCTGAAATTCCACATTCATTACAATTGTAATTCTGGGTGTAAGTTTATCTGCCAGTTTTTGGACAGAATCAAAATTAACAGAGCCTTTAGTAGCAAGTTCATGCATATATTCATTACATTTTTCTATAAAAAACACATTTTTACCATATTCTGCATAGAACTGCAGCCGGACAATATCAAGATACTTCCAATTGCGCAGCTCATACAAATTAGATAAAACATAATAATCATATCTGCTGATGAGCTGATTATAATACCATTCATTTATAAACCAGGGTTTATAACCCTGTTCTATTACCTCTTTTGTCTTCAGATACATTCTTACAAAACATTTATCATTACGCTTGCCAAGAGATATGTAATCATTTTCATATTCATTGTTAGGCTTAAACTGATACTGATAATTGATTCTTTTATAACGGCTTACCTGCATCTGACAGAAATTATCAATTCTCAAATATTTTTCAGGAGACTGCAGATAATTAGTGTGCCAACAGTAATCAATACGATTTTCTTTTACCTCATGAATGTGAAGATGATAGTATTTTTCGATTGCGAATATAACACGCATGGAATACTCAAATGCTGCATTAACACCCTGTAACCATAACGGCTTAGATCTTAACTGTACAAGAATCTCACTTGTGACATCCGTTGGTACTCTTGTTGCAATAAATATATCAAATGTATCAGGACAGGAGATGCAATTATTATAATATCCGGCAAAAGAGCGATTACTATATGTCAGCTGCATATCTTCCAGACCGGGCAATGTCCAATCTATGTTAATATCAATTGCTTCAGTATCAGCTAACTTCTGCATGTCTATACGAAACTTTTTTACATATGGATCTGCAGAATCTTTCATAAAATCATTTACAAAGCTTACAGAATAATAGAATGTATCAATATTATGCAGGAACTTTTTTTCCTTCCTGAAGAACCAGTTATGATTCTGCTGGTTATCAAATTCATGTTCAATAAAACTCATTTTTCCCCCGTTCTCAAAATTTACTAAAAGGGCTGTTTCAGTAAATTTTAAAATACTCATTTTTCCCAGTATTTATCTGTAATTTTGGTGCTTTTTGTTTGTATTTTCTGACCACCCATTGGATATCCGGTGGTCAGCCTGTTTTTCGCTCATGGGTCCCCTTAATCCCCATTCGCAACCAACAGGCTGACACCGCTATTCAAATGTCTGGTAACTATCATAAATTCTATATAATTTCTTCCTAGCATGAAAAAACTCCTGGCCGACTTTTTCTTTCATTGGATACCATATTTTTACACTTACAAATGTACGCCCGCCCATAGCCAGATTAAGCAGCATACCCCTCAAACCGAAATTTGATAACTTTCTATGTACATATTCATATTCAATAAGGCTTCTGATCTGTCTGTCTATCATCCGATCAAACTGGGCAACAAGGACAACTGTATAACCAAAATGTCTGTGCTGCGTAAAAAAGGACAGCCATTTATTACGACCTGAAGCACTCCATTCCCTGGCATTAAACATTAACTGACATTCGTCTATTACCAGCAATATGGCATCTTCTTTTACTCTCTTACCCTTGAAATAATCTTTGCTGTATTGTATTAGGAATTCAGGGGACAGCTTTTCATTAGGGCAGTAGGTAAAATATTTCCGCCCTTTAATATCATGGGCGACATCAAAATTACATATAATAGGTCTTCCTCTCCGGAGTCCATGCAATATAACATCCGCGGTATGCAGAGACTTACCAGAGCCGGGTGTACCACTATATAGAAATATCATTCAATTGCACGAATCCAGCGCATTATTACACTGTAAACATAATACACACCTACCGCGACAAGGTACGCAGCCATTACAACCAGACAATCTTTAACCGGGAAAAACCAGTTAAGATATCCAAGCGCTGGAAGATCTTCAAAAGAATCAAAAAATTTAAGGAAAGGGCTTACAGGTAATACTTTCAGAAGCTTATCCCAAAATTGAGTAAATAATTCCATAATTCCCCCTTAATGCTTAATAAGTTTATTAGTTACAAATGCAAGACCAACACAAAAACCTAGCAGCTCCATTTTTCGCAATATTGCAGCCACGGAATCAAATTTTGAAAAATCAATTTCGACTGAATATGCAGGAATCCCGAAACTGTTTTCTACAATTAACGGGATTGTAAAACTTGGAGCAACCGGATCAGCAGCCAGACAGGAAAAGAATCTGTAAATATCAAATGGTATACAGAATGGGAATATATCTGTTACTTTGATTTTGTATTTATCCAGGTCTTCATCTTTGGTATCAGTACCTGCATCTGGTTTAGCATCTTCTTTTGCTTCATCTTTTTCTCTTTCTTCTGCTTTGGTTATTGATTCAGTTAAAGCCTTATCATTTTCTTCTTCCCTGGCTGCAACTCCAGTTTCAGTTAAATCTCTATCTATAACTTCATCATGAGCAGGAACATAAGTAACATCACCTATATCAATAACAGTTCCTGCAACACTATCTGATATATCATTTCCAACTCTTGTAATATCAAAAGGAATACTATCCTCATCATCTTTACCTCTCTCATATACTTTAGTCCCTGCATAAGTTTCACCAGAAAAATCCATAGATATATCAGACATACCAAAAGGAATAATAGTTGTATACGCAGGTGAAGAATTCATACTTACAGTATTTACAAAACTATTAACCTCAGAAAATGAAGCAGGCTGAAATGTTATAAATTCATTATTAAACCTGAAACTAAAATCAGATCCTCCACTTGCATAATATGTCATAAGTCTTCCTGCAGTATTACTGCTTGTTAATGCTGCACCTGACGAATTTAAAAATTTATAACTAAAGTAGCTAAACTGATAACTATATTTATTTAGCTTGACAGTTGTACAATCTTCAGGAACATCAACAAGCCAATACTCAACTGCATCTGCTCCGGAAGACTTAAATATCTTTATTGCAAGAACGTATTTTGTTCCAATATCAGAAATTTTTTCTATGTAATCACATGGAATACTTGATATTATAGTATTTTTTGATTCAAGAAATATTTCCTTTGCATTTGAAAAGTAATCATAATATGTATTGCTGGTATAATAACTGACCATATTATCAAAATCTTCACTATTAACAAATTTAAACCATGACATACTAGACAATTCACGATATCTAATTACATTTCCAATAGTGTTATCCCATAGGGCAGACGCTGCATTATAAAGAGAATTTGATATATGAGTCATCCAGTCAAAGCACAACATAACAAGACAGGAAAATGTTCCAGCCTGATCCCATTGTTCTAATGAATAATGAGAAGTATATACACCGTTAGCAATACACCTTTCTATAAAAAGATTTAATGGACAATGAAAACTATCAGAACGGCCTGTTTTAAAAGGATTTGTATTTATATAATTTTCATCTAACCATTCGCTATAGGAAAGAGAAGAACCTGATTGATCATATTCCTTTCTGGTATATATATTTCTTACTTCAAGATATTTTTCAGAAGCTGACATACTATCCCAGTTTTTTTCAAGTTTAGCTTTCCATTTATCACATTTTTTCTTCAGGTCAGCGTCCATCCAGGTATCAAGCATTGCAGCATTATCCTTCCATTGCTGCACTAACCACTCTGAAAACTCATGTAAGGCGTGAGCCTGATTTTCTTTGTTTTTGGGACTAAAGCCGACAAGCTCCAAAGCCCAGGAAAATATATCTACAAATGGATCACCTGTTAATACAGCAGCTTCTACTTGTACAGGCTTTCTATAATCTGTATATATAATGCAGCTCATCAGCGTTACTATCAGGAGCGGCACTATTATTATCTTCTTTATTCTTCTATACATTAATACCCCCTTATATCAAAAAAGAGGACATTTCTGTCCCCTTCATTGATTATTAATCCGACGATTATTAAGCCTTTGCTGTGACTTTCTTGAATGTCTTGATTCCAAAGGCTACTACAATACCAGCGCCTAATACTGGTAACGCAATTGGAAGAGCAGAAGTAAGAAATGATAAACAATCAGTTGCTACTGTCTGCATTGAATCAAGTAATGACTGTGATACTGTCGTTGCAGCCTGACCTTCTCCTGCAATCATTGAAAACATACCCATATTTTTTTCCTCCTATGATTTTTTTATTGTTCTTAATAGAACATTTATTGTATAACCAATAAGCCAGATAATTAGTGCAAGACCTGCGCCACATATAAAACCTATTGGGAATACTTCAATTATTATTTCTTTCATGTTTTCTCCTATCTTAAAGTGAAAACAAATATTAATACACAGCATATTCCGGACAGAAAAGCTATAAATGCAGCAATAATGATTTCTCCATATGTAACTGTAGGGGTAATTTGTGCAGCGTCATCAACAGTTTCTTTCTCGGTAGTTGTTTCCTTGGGTGTTGATGTTTCCTCCGCTGCTATGGAGCTTGTTTCTTGTTCGCCTTCTTCTACAAGTCGGATATAATACAGATTTGCTACTTCAGATTTTGCAATAAAATTCGTTCCTTCATGCACAGTTACTTTTAACAGTCCGTTTTCTGCCTGTACATTCTGCTTTGATACTTTTACATATCCATTGAAATTATTATCAAATACTAATGTTAATTCTGCATTCGTTCTGGCTTCAAACTGTATTAATGTACTGCTTTCCATTTTTAATGCAGTTGTCAGTGTTAAGCCGTTGTATTCAACAGAACCCTTTCCTGATGTTGTCTTTCCGGTTATTGTAAAATAACTGTCAGTTAAATCTTCTGTTGTAAAATTGTGTGTATATTCTTTCCCTGTTCCTTCCGCTCTTGTGTCTGTAGGTTTAAGTATAAATGCTGTTACTGCCAGTAATATTATTACAAGCGTTTTAATTGCTTTTCTCATATCATTCCTATCATGCTTAGAAGCATTTTTATAAAAGCTATTATTTTTTCAAATATCTGTTCCATGCTTTTTACCCCTTCCATGATTCTTCTGGAACGCACACGCGACCCCGTTCGCCTAAATACTACCGCTATAAAGCAGCGTTAGTATTCCTTACGGCTCTCTTCCGGGTATTGTGTTCTCCGAAGGCTGATTTGATTGGTTTTATTTACTCTTTGATTCTCCGGAGCTTTCTTCTATGCTGTCCGCTATCAAGCCGGGCCCTAGTCTTTGGGAAAAGCATCCAAAGCCTACG
>OJNQ01001085.1_pt1 | contig 20059 bp, 16 predicted proteins | sample 1597621 | NCBI WGS metagenome assembly OJNQ01 (sample SAMEA2452137, study PRJEB22498) | human gut metagenome | reverse complement strand
ACATGGCCGCCGTCCCTGAAATCGGAGACCCCGTTTTCGCCAAAGAATTGTATGGCGCCTTGAATGCCAGTATTCATGTACGCAAGCCCGCCGAATCCGGATTTTTGAGGAGCGTCGGAACCAAGCCCGGGGGGAAGCTCGCCTGCAAGATACCTAAACCAGCTTTGCAAATCCACGGAAAGCACCGTGCCGTTCGCCCCGGAATTTCCCATGCGCGCAAGCTGCGAGCGCGTGACGCCCACTATCACAACATTGACGTCAAGCTGGGTGTCATCGACTTCCAAATTGTAAACCACCTCCGTCGGGTTAGGCCCCGCGGAAAGCCATTTCTGCGACGACACTATTTTTTTAATCTCCTCAATATCGTTGTCGCACAGCATTCTTCCGTAAAACGTAAGAATGCCAGCCGAAATTTTCATGCCGACAGTCCCGGCCTTTTTCGGAATGTCGTTCTCAACCTTGAATCCCGCGTCAACAAGCTGCCTTCTGAGGGAATCGAACATCTCGGGACCGGGCTTGTACGCGACATAGTTGCGGTAGGAGTCGCGGTATTTGTCCAAGATATTCATAAACGCAAGGTAGCGCGAGTATTTCGATATCTCGCCCCTAAGAGTTATCGCATTGTGCGACATTTCCGCCGTCACCTCGGAGAAATCCGATATGTCTTTGCACAAGTCGCGGTACAGCGACGCAAGCGAATTTGTGACATGCACCTTGAATGTCTTTGACATTGAGTTTGAGTTCAAAGAGATGTCTGAATAGCCGGGTTCAACACCCTTAATCTCAAGCCTTCTTCCCTTTGATCTTAAAATTTTGACACTCTTAGAAGACGATTCGTACCCGACTATTTCAAAAGGAACTTCAAGAGCCCTGACTTCGTCCTGCGAGATGGTGACGCTTTCCGTCGGCAGCGCCGCCTGCGCGCCTGCCTGAGATGGAGCTTCGCCACTCTGAGCCTCCGCAAAACCCGACGGAGGCGCGGAAATAATCGCCGCCGACAAGAAGAGAAAAAACGGAGAAAATACTGATTTTAATTTATAATGTTTCATCTAACGCTTTCGGTTGGTGAAGAAGGCAATTCGGCAGATTGCAAACCCTTGCGAATGCCCTCGAAAGTTTTTTCGTTTACTACGCCAATTTCCTTCCTGTTTAGCGCGCTGGAATCGTTGCGCTTTCTAAGCACGGGGTAAAGCTCAGCCTCGCGCTGCGCGGCTATTACAATCATTGCCTGCTGCGGCGGCAGAGACACAAATATCGTGCCGCTCGAAGTGCCGGACTCCCTAAACGAACCGTTGTTGTTGGCAATTCCTATGACCCTCACACACGGCAATAGAACGGAAGTCTCGCGGCTTTCCGCCTCCCTCACAGCCGGAGAAATTGCATTTTCATTTTCCGGAACGCCCGGAATGCGCTCGACTTTCCGAGAAACATACGTTGATACAATGCCGATTTCATCGTTTGGCCTTAGCATCTTGACCAGAGCCGGATCCGAAAAAGTTATCGGGATAGTCCACTCCCCCTCTTTAGAGCAATCGCCCAAAGATATTTTCAGCTGGATGTCACTTATTAATATGTAGTCGTTTCTGGCGATAGAATGCTGGGCGCGCTGACCGTAAATCATAGCGACATTTTCCCACAATAGCGCGCCGTGCGGAAGAACTGATTTGGGAATATCGCGGTATGTAAGGGAACCCTCAACAAGCTCCTCGTCGGGGTCAATATCCCTTGCTGCAACAATAATCGAAATTGTCGCTTCGTCCTTAGTTTCCTTTCTATCGAACAGAGTCTTACTTACGACAAAAACTGCAGCAAGGCCGAGAACGACCGATACAACCAAAGGTATTATGTTTTTCATTGTATTTTTTTCTCAATAAACGATGCGGCTTTGTCAAACTTTTAATCCCATACCGCATAGGTATTAATGCAATTTTAATATCGGTGGGATGCCCTTAAACAAAATAGACTTCAAGCCATTTTGCGGATAAAAAAATTTGGATATTAAAAAAGAATAATGCAAGTATAAGAATTTTCAATAACCCGCCACCTAAAATGAAAGTTTAAGCATATCTGATAGACAGATATTTTTTGTCAAAGTAGGCAAAGCCCACAAAACATATTTATTGACATGTTACGAAAAAATAAAATACCGAAAGACAAGGAGAAAGCATATATGAAAGAAGAAGAAATAGCATTAAAGATGAAGCAGTTTGAAACAATGATAAACACGGCAGACAAAAGTTTGGCGGACGAGTTGATAGCAAGCGACGCTTCGTTCTACACCCCCGCTTCTCCTGAACCCGTATTCGGCGGAGACGGGTATTTATCGGTAGTGTATTTTATGCGCAAAGGTTTTTCCGACGTACAGTGGAAATTGGAAGAAATGATAGCCGGCGGCGATAAAGTGGCTGTACGCTGGACATGCTCGGGAACAAATGACGGAGATTTTATGGGGATAAAAGCAACCGGAAAAAAATTTTCCGCCTGCATGATGAATTTTTATTATTTTAATAAAGACGGAAAAATCGTAAACGATGTAGCCGCTGAAGGGATGATCGCAATAGTAAGGGCAATAGGGCTGATGAAATAACTTCGCAAATAGACAGCTCGCATATATGGCATTGATTATCGCGCCATATAAAATATAGTAGTTCGATTAAAATTTTAACTACATATTATAAGTTGAGAAAAATTTTTTTAGAATTTTAGCAAGAACTGAAATGTAGTTTAGATATTATAAATATGCAGAGGGGAAAATAAATGCTGTCGAATAAAACAGCCGCATATAGTTATTATGCGACTTATGATATGAGTTGAAGTTTTTAAAATGCAAATTAGATAAAACTATAACATCTATGAAAATTAAAAAGAATAAAAAATGCCAGATATATATTTATAGAAATGCCCATTCATCGCTTAGGGCAAATATTAGTTTTTTTGCATATTAACAGACGGTAAGCGCAAAAAAAATATAGTCCATAATAAAGTCTATGGATAAAAAGATTGATGCGAAAAACCACTCAATAAAGCTCGCGGGAATATCGTAGAATTGCCGCTTTGCAATATCGTAACTATCCCGTAAAAATACCCGCGCCCCACGAGGAATCGAACCTCGATTTGGCGTTTAGGAATGGTTAGTTCTATAATGATAATCAATGACTTAATGTTTATGTTGCTGTTTTGTTGCACTTTTGGGTGGAAATCCGAACAAAAATGCACAACAATGAACAACCATGATTGAATCTATAAGACGCAAACCAGTTAGCAAGCCAAAACCGTATAAAGATATTCGCGGAAAGTATAAATGGGTCGTGTACTTTTACGACGTACAAAAAGATGTCAGAGCCAAAAAGCTATTTGTGGACAAGCTTTCCGCCGACGCTTTCTATGAAGAAAAATCTTTTGTCGAAAATCGGCTTGGAGTTGAAGCAAACAATATTTCCATAGCGGACAGACGCGATTTGCTCGAAGCCAAACGCCTGCTTGAGCCTTTCGACCTGCCCTTTATCGATGCCATAAGGCATTACGTCAACCTGTCGAATGAAGCCATATCGCTAAAAACAACGTTAAGGCAAATTGTCGATGAATACAAGAAAACCGAAAACGCCAAGAAGTCTTCCGTATCATTGAGGCGTGCAGTCGAAGCATACGCGAACTCGAAACAGGGGAATGGCCTGACCAAAATCTATTCCTACAAAATAGCGAATCTACTTGAGCGTTTTTGCGAGACGTTCGGCGACAATACGATAGTTTCAAGCATATCCTGCGAGCAAATCGAAACGTGGATAAACTCGATGAAAAAGCGCGTTTACGCCGATTCGCCAGACGAGATGCTCAACGGCGGCGCAATGAAAGTTTATGTCGATACAGACATTCCCGTTTCGTCCATCACAAAGAACGGCTTCAGGAGCATTCTGTTCACGTTTTTCAAATTTTGCCGAATGCGCGGGTGGATAAACGAAAACCCAGTCGAGCGCATTCCCTCCATTCGCGAAAAACCAAAAACGCCGAAATTCTACAAGGTTGAGGAAGTTGCAAATATGCTTTCAAAGACCGAGCCGTTAAGCGACGTTAGGGCGTATCTTGCAATAGCCGCTTTCGCAGGATTAAGACGCAGGGAAATCGAACGCCTTACTTGGGACAAGATAAAACTTCCTGACCGAGAAATCGTGATGGACAACGAGGTGACGAAAACAGGCGCAAGGCGCATCGTAAAAATTTCTGAAAATCTGGCAATGTGGCTTGCACCATATTCTGATAAGCTCAATACGAAAAATCATATCGTGGAACAAAACTTCGTAAAGCGGATTAATTCGTTCAGAATAGCAAACGGGATAAAATGGATAAACAACGGCCTGCGACATTCCGCCGCAACCTACTATCTTGCATTGACCCGAAATGCCGCTATGACAGCGGAACAAATGGGGCACGCAGTCGATGTTTTAAAACAGCACTACAACGGCCTTGCCAGAGAAAAAGAAGCCAAGGAGTATTTTGATATAAAGCCATCTGCTCTTTAAAATAAAAGGATTAACCGCCTTTTCAAAAATTGAGAATTGACTAATCAACCTCAATCTGCATTATGTTTCCGCATAATTAAATTTTCCCCGCCCCTGTAGTTCAACGGATAGAACGGGCGTTTCCTAATCTCCTTCTGTTTATATTCATTTTCGGGCTTTCTTGGTTTTGTATATTGTTGATGTTTGCGATGTTGCAAATGTCGGATTTTAAAAACTTTTGCGCATATTTACGTATGTGGTAAGCATAATTACAAGGTAAAAACCCTGTATTTTTGCGCATTTTTACGATAAAATCCTTACCAAATTCTGACCAATCATTTTGACGGATTTTCATCTTCCATTGTCTCCATATTTGTACTTCCAATAGGTTATCGCGCTCGCAATCGAACTGTACGCCTTGCCCTGCGGACGTTCCGAATTCGTGTCGTCTATAATTTGCAAAACGATGTCGTCAAAGCTAAACTTCCGCAGAGATACGGCAAGTTCGGGGATTTTTTCAAATTCGTTAATAAGCGCCAATATCCAGTTCTTCTTGCGCGTGCATAGCTTGGAAAATTCAAACTTCGCACAGCGCACCCTGCCAAACATCTGCCCCCAAATTCTGTTGGGAATGCGCTGATGATTGTTGTACTTGTCGTCCGCAAAATAGCCGTCTAAACGAACTTTCATTAAGCGATGTTCAACATCATCTTCAGCAACAACCGCCCATTTCCCAATGGCCTTCTTCGGAAGCCCGAATATCTCCGCCATCTCCGCAGTAATCTCAACCTTCTCAAACCCCTCTGTTGAAATCTTCGTTTTGCTTATCATCATACCCTGTCCCGTTATGGTATCTATACTACCACATCACGACAAAATGCACAATATTTTTATTTGTTATTTAAGTAAATTTTATTTCATGCATTTAAAATATTTTTAATACTTTTACAATGCAAAACATGCTGACACACATATTAGTTATCGCCATTTTATTTTTTGTATAGTACTTTTCTGCTATTATTTTTTCAAACTTATGAATTGTTCAAAGAGAGTATATGCATAATCTTTTGATGCCTTATTTTGCATAAAACTTGCGCACAAAAACAATGTAAAAAATATACAAAGACCTAACATGCAAGAATTAAATAAGATTTGATTCTGTGAAAAATAAAAAAAGACATCCAATAACAAAAATGTAATTAAAGAGATAAAAGTCCCTCCACGCAAATTACGCGCAAATCCATACTCAATATTGCGATTATATAAAATTTTATTTCCACGTAAATCATTTCTAATTTGAGAAATAATCATTTCCCTTTGTTTGTTTGCATCTTCTTTGTTTTTATTCTCAAAGTCAATTGTTGGCAATGACATATTATAAAACTCCTTTATTTTTAATGAAATTATCTTCTTAGTTTTTTTATCTAATTCTTGGTTTTTTAAGGATAACATTCTAGAAGTATATAACGGTCCTCGTTCAAATAAAGTTTTTGATACATACCTAGAAAAAAGAAATATAAAATAAACGTAAGCTAAAAGTATCGTATGACCCATAAAATTTGCGACAGTAGCATTAACAATATGCTCCATTTTCAAGGACAAATAATCGCTAAAGGTAGGATACCAAATGATATATAATAAAGTTAAATTAATGACAGCAGGAAAATATCTTGCTTTTATTTCATATGTATCAAATATCATTCAAAAACCTTTCTGTTCTTTTTGTAATTTTATTTCGCTGTTCTATGCTCACATTATCACGCGTTTCCAATGCCTCTACTTCAGTTGAGCCGTTTTCCCAAATAGTAATTTTTATAGATCTGCCAAACTCTCTTGTGGAAATCATTTTCTTTTCTTGTGAAATATTATCATTTTTAACCAGGTGTCCTTTCACATATTCATCTTTCGAATAAGAGGTATCAATCGACGAATCTCCACTTTTAGCAGACACGACAAATAAATCAGGAATACCAGTTGTATCCAATATCTCCTTCATAAATCCGCTTTTATGTCCATGATGAGAAGCTACAAAAAAATTTATTCCATTTAATAAATCTTTCGTATTCTTATTTTCTAAAAGCCTACTCCACCCCTCAACTTCAATATCACCCGGTAGCAGGATTTTTTTTCCAGCGAATTCAATAACACATACAAAACTTCTATTATTTATTAGCTTGTCATCAGATGCCGAAACATCTTTAGCAGTATCATAATCTAATTGAACATAATTAATATTCATACCATAGTCTATTCCACTATTAACCGGTTTGTTATAGCTTTCTCTAAAATTAACAAATTCTTTCAATACACTAATTCCAGGATCATCGGGAGAGTCTTTTATTTTATCCTTAATAAAATGTAATGTCTTACTATCTGACAAAAGTCGTTTTGGTCGCCCATCATCTTTGAATCTTCCAATATCTTCAAAGTGGTCTTTGTGTAGATGTGTTATGAATAGTTCTGCAATATTTCGACCCTCAAATTGCTTTATTTTGTTTCTGTTACCAACCGTTGTATTATAATTAGAATTTATCCATTTAATTGGTGAAAATTTTGAACTTCCACCACAATCAATCATTATTCCATAATCATTTGGGGATTTTATATAAACAGCAAGTCCATGTTCTACATTAAATATAATACATTCAAGTTTTTTCATATTTGAAGCCAAATTTATCATTTTAGTAATACATTTCGATGTATTCGTAAGCTTTATTAAAAATGTCCTCGTCTTTGATGGCATATTTTAACCACAGAATCGATCTGAGTTTTTTACGAATTTCTTGTCTTGCGGTAACACTCTTGAATGCGTCCTTAAATTTACGGATTATTTCGACTACATTTTCATCAATATCCCTAACGATATTCTCGACTATAATTGCCGTATTTTTTGTTTTAACACTTTCGAAGAGTTCGGTAAGGGCTGCCTTAGCTTTTGCACGTTTATCTTCCGGCTGATTTTCTCGCCTTTCTTCTTCTAAAACTTCTTTAGCTAGTTCTAATAAACCTTTGAGAAACTCCATACTGGTTATAAGGTTTTCTCTCATTTGTTCACGCAACTCTTCTAGCTTTTCGGCAAATACTTTGAAATTAGGATTATTTTTGTGCATACCTAATCGTAACTTCAACATCTTCTCTATTGTTATTATTTTGCCCGGGTTCTTTTTAGCATCCTCTAAAACTGTATTTATAATATCAGAGTCAACAACCAAGTCTTCCAATGGTTGCCCAATATCAATACTATCAACATGTTTATGAACGAGGTCTATTGTTTTTGGTCCTAACATTGACCAAATCAATGCACCGTCATCAGATACGGGTTTTATACTTTGGTAAACTTGAGACAACCAGATGTAATCAGTTTTGTATGTTTCTAGAACAGGATCTGGGCTTACTGTCTCCCATGCTTTTTGTAGACGGCAGAAATGCTTTGCAAAATCTGTGCGTTTCTTTTCGTCTGCTAAACATTGCTGCGCGGATTCTAAGCCTTGCCAATCGTTAATTGTTCTGTCCACTCCGGGGAAGAAATCCACGCATTCACTTATGAATGATGGAATCATGGCTTTTATTTCTTCTATGTTTTTAATAACAGTTCTTACTGTTTCTTCGTCAAATGCCAACGACCTTGCCACATTGTCAAAAAGACCTACAAAATCAACTATTAAACCACATTTTTTTGCATCCGTATATTTCCTATTTGTACGGCATATGGCTTGTAAGAGTGTATGATCTTTCATTGGTTTATCAAGATACATTACCTGCAATATTGGCGCATTAAAACCGGTAAGTAATTTGGAAGTTACTATTACAAATTTTAGTGGCGAAAGTGGATCGCGGAATTTGTCCAATAATTTATTTTGAGCGTTTTTATCTAATTTGTATTCTTTATATTCGTCTGACTTATCTCCGTTTGTATCCATGACGATACATGTAGCGTCCTCAACTCCGAGTAATGCGTCGATAGCTTTCTTGTATTTTACACAGCAGTTCCTGTTGTATACAACCACTTGAGCTTTCATTCCAGACGGCTCTATATAATCGTGAAAATGATTTACTATAAATTTACAAACTGCATTTATTCTTTGTGGATCTGTAAAAAACGCTTCAACACTTGTCCGCTTTGTTAACTCATTTTTTTCAGATTCGGAAAGATTATATTCGTCCGCCATTTCATCAAAGGCTTCTTGTAGCTCTTCATCTTTTAAATGCAATTCAACCGGAACGGTTTTAAAGTTAAGTTCCAATGTTGCACCATCATCAATTGAATCCTGAAAAGAATATTTTGATATGTATCCAGATTCATCTTCTACCGCGCCGAAAGCGGCAAATGTGTTTCTGTCGTTCTTATTTATAGGGGTGCCTGTTAAGCCAAAAAAGAATGCATTAGGAAGCGCCTTACGCATTTTCATACCCAAATTACCCTCTTGAGTCCTATGGGCTTCATCAACCATAAGAATTATATTTTCTCTTTCTGACAATTTTTTATTTACGTCTGCGAATTTAAAAATAGTTGTTATGAGAATTTTTCTTTGGTCTGATTCAAAAAATTTACGCAAATCTTCTTTTGAATTTGCAGATTCTAAATTGGGGATTTCCGCTTTTGTGAAATCGCCTGTTATCTGGTCTTCAAGGTCAATTCTGTCGTCAACGATAACAACTGTTGGAGACTTTAGCTCAGGCTGAAGTCTTAGTTTTTGTGCAGCAAATACCATTAGCCAAGACTTTCCGGATCCCTGAAAATGCCATATCAATCCCTTCTTGGGGCCTTTACCATTCCGAATAGTGCTTAGTACTCTGTTTACAATTGCTTCTGCACCGAAATATTGTTGGTAACGGCAAACTATCTTTATTTTTTCTTTTTTGTCATTTGTAGAAAATACGGTGTAATACCTATATATATCTAACAATACATTTGGCTTCATTAGGCTGGCAAAATTCTTGCGTACATCTGCCAACATGCCATGAGAACGAGATTCGTCGGCATACCAAGGGCCCCATTTCGCAATTGGTGTTCCTAAGCTTGCATATTGAAATTCTTTACCTTCTGTAGCGAATGACAATATATTACTTACAAACATTTCAGGTATGCTTTTTTGGTAATGTAGAATATCTTTGGCGCCGTCTCCCCATGTTATTGATGATCTTACCGGAGTTTTAGCCTCTCCAATAACAACGGGAATTCCATTGATAAGGAATACCCAATCTAAGCGTTTGCCGCCATGAATTGATTCTCTTGGAAATTCCCATTGATTTGTAACAACACAGTAATTTTCATCAGGGTTATCGCTAAAAAACTTAATATTTATATTAGGATCTTCGCCTGTACCAATCGGGAAAGAATTTTTTTCAAAAAGTAACTTTCTAAAATCATCGTTATTTGCGATAAGTGCGTCCGGATTATTCCCGGCAACAATCCTAGTACGAAGGTGTTGAATACAAATTCCGCTTGAGATTCCGTAATGCGATTTATGCGTATTAGCGCGTCCTTTAGCCATGTTTCGACAAGTACACTGTCTGTGGTGCGCGGAATGCTTGAAGATTCAACGTATGTCCATCCAATTTTTTGGGATGTGGCAATTAACATGTTTTCTATATTTTCTTCTTTGAAATTAGGCATATAAACCTTTAGTTTATTAGACTTTTTATAACGTCATCAATTGCAGCGATTGATTTTTTTAATTCAGATTTTGATTTGTCGAGCTGCATAAGAAATAATACAAATAATTCTTGTTGGTCCTTATTGGGAACAACAACGTCAATGTTCATATAATATTTCATATTTAAATTCTGAATTCCTGTCGTTTGAGAAGAAATACGCCTAAAAAAGTTAACATCACTTTTGTAAAAATTATATAAATAATAAAAAAGGTATAGCGAATTCAGATCTTCTCCACAACGTAGTGTTTGTGTAAAATTGTTTGTTAAAAACGTTCCTTCGTTATTAAAATATACTACCCTACCGACTGGATTATTGGGCGTTCCTCCCGAGCGCTCTAAAATTATATCACCTTTATTTAAAGATTTTTTGTTCACTTTATTTTCTGGAATATTTCGAGTAACCACGTTTGAAAGATCTAATGTTCCATCATTTAAAAAATTTGTTGTACGAATCACCTTTGTTCCAGTTCTAGTCTTATCGTCACATCCCCATTCACCTGGAAATGAATCTACTAATAAATCTCTCAGCTTACGCGTTGGGAGATTTCTATTCAGAAACATATCAACAAATCTTGCATTTGCTAATTCGTCCATAGAAGCTAAAAGTTTCTTATACGACTCTTTTAGGCGATATGCTGCCCACAATTTGTCTGCAAGTTTCTTCTGGTCCGCCAACGAAGGTAAATCAAATTCAAATTCTGCTAGGTCTGAAAATAAAATATATGGATTTGTTGAACCTTTTGAATGTGAAACAGACCATTTTGTAAAATTGTCAGAAAGCATTAAAAATGGCAATAATCTTTGATCGAATAAAGATGGATCTTTTGATTCAAATACAAAAGTAGTATTAGCACAAATCCCATCAAAATCAGCGACAGCAACTTTTTTTAAGTATGTTCGCCTTGATCCATATAATATTTGTCCAGCCGTAAACTTTCTTACAAAGGCAGGACCGACATCATCTGTTGAAAACCTACCTCTTCTACGAATTGTTAAGTCTTCCGAATCGAGATGATCCCCTGCAACATAAAACTCAAAAGGATTATTCTCCCTATCTATGTTGCATTTAACGTCTTGCACTATATCTCCAAATTTTATCTTCATATTAGATATTCTTTATTAATAATTTCAAACTATTATTTAGTTTATTTGATTGATCTTTCCAATCATTAAAAGATTTTTTAAAATCATATGATGATACAGGCTTATCTTCGCCTAAATAATTTTGAATATTTAATAGCCAATTTTTATCGCCGACTTCTTCTATGGAAACGATTTTTGCAAATCCATATAAGTCTTTATATGTTTTATATGCAGAAACGATCTTGTTTATATGTTTTTCTAAAAGAAAACTTTCTGCATTTAATCTCGAAATTTCATTTTTTGCATCGATGAATAGAATTTTTCTTTTCTTTGATAAAGTTTTCTTGCTTCTGCAAATAAGTATACATGCCTCCATAGAGGCGTTGAAAAATAGGTTGGGCCCTAAACCAATAACGGCTTCAACAAGGTCTTTTTCAATAAGAGCCTTTCTTATTTCGCGCTCATCTTCCCTGAACAATACTCCGTGTGGCAATAATATAGCACAACGCCCTGTTTGAGGGTCCATAGAGGCTAAAATATGCTGTATAAATGCATAATCGGCTCTACCTTGAGGAGGAACACCAAGAAAATTTCTACCCCATTTGTCATTGGCAAATGCTTCTCTGTCCCAATTTTTTATTGAGTATGGTGGATTCGCCAAAACAACATCGAACTTACGCAGTTGACTGCCATCAAGGTATTCCGGATACTTTAGAGTATCGTTACACGCTATGGAAAAATCTTCTACTCCGTTTAAATAAAGATTCATCCGCGCAATGCTTGCAGTTAAGACATTTACTTCTTGCCCGAACAATTTTACACCACGCCATTCTTCCCCTTTATCCTGTAAATAATTTAGGCACTTTACAAGCATGCCTCCACTTCCACAAGTGGGATCATAAATTGTTTCATCTGGCTTAGGTTGCAATATTTCTGCCATTAGAGTTACGACAGTTCTATTCGTATAAAATTCTTGAGCGGTGTTCCCAGCATCTGTAGCAAATTGCCCAATAAGATATTCATACCCCAAGCCCATTTCATCAGCAGGACATGCCCTTAGTGAAAGAGTATACTTTGAAAAATCCTCAATCATTGATGTTATGATATGGTCTGGCATTTTCTCTTTATTAGTCCAAATATCTTTTGCACCAAATATGCCAGTAAGCCCACCGATAACCCTGCCGTCTTCGGCTTTCCCTGGATTTGCTTGTTCGATAGCAATAAAAGCGTCTCGCAAACGCCTCCCTACATCAACAGTTGATTCTCTCACGTCATTCCAATGAGAACCTTCTGGAATTTGAATCGGCATTTCGCTTAACTGTAATTTCGCATATTCCTCTCCACCTTCTGATACAAAAGTTTCATACTGTTCATCAAATACATCGCAAATTCGCTTAAAGAACAATAGAGGGAAAATATATTCCTTATATCCAGATGCATCAATCTGCCCCCTCAGGCGAACTGCAGCCCCCCAAAGAAATCGCTTTAAGTCATCTAGCGATATTTGTTCTACTGATTTTTTTATTTTGTTTGCCATTCTATGAATTTATTAATTTTTTAAATGCTTCCTCGCGCATTAAAACTTCATTATATGCAGCCTTAAAATTATCTAATACTGTTTTATACGGCACTATTTCCCTTTTGTGGTATCGAATATATTTATTTGGAGACAAGTCATATTCGTTTTCAATAACACTCTTAATTGACGCGACGCTTGAAAAATTTTCTACGTCTTTATAGTCACTATACAATGAATAAAGCTCCTCGATATTTTTTTCGGAGAGTATGTTTTGAGCTCTTTCAATTGTTTTTTTATTTGAACCGTCAACAAATAAAATTTTACCGCTTCTTTCAGTTGGCAAGTATTGCCTTAGCACCAAAATACAAGGCGAAAGACCTGTTCCGTAGAATAATTTTTCACCAAGAGTAATGACCGCGTCGAGCTTTCCAGATTCAATCAAAGATTTTCTAATATTTTTTTCTTCTCTTCTAAATAGTACCCCTTGTGGCATTACCACAACCATTCTACCTGTAGTAGGATTCATGCTTTTATACATGTGCTGTATCCAAGCGAAGTCACCACAATTATCAGATGGAGTTCCCCATTCATTTCTGCCGTATTTATCAGTAAGCCAAGATGTCGCCCCCCAACTTTTTAGTGAAAATGGCGGGTTTGCTATAACGCAGTCAAATTTTGCCAATTCGCCACCTTGCAGGATCTTGGGAGACATCAAAGTATCCCCCTGCGCAATTGTAAAATCTGAAGCACCATGTAAAAATAAATTCATTTTTGCAATAGCTGCATTTACGACATTCTTTTCTTGTCCGAAAATACTACCACAACATAAATCATTGTTATGCATCTGATGAATTGCTTCAATAAGCATGCCTCCACTCCCACACGCGGGATCATATACTGTTTCGCCTGGTATTGGAGCTAATATTTTCACCAATAATTTGATAACTGGACGTGGCGTATAGAACTCACCCGCTTTTGCCTTTGTCAAATCTGCGAATTTCTTAAGCATAATCTCATAAGCATCACCCATTAAATCAGATTGATAGTCTTTATTCCCAAGCCTGAATAAGCTCATGTGCTCAATAAGATTACGTATTCGCTCATCACTCAAGATACTCTTATCTGTCCACTTCTGAGCTGAAAACATAGTCAAAACACCATAGAGAGTTTCAGGATTGGCAAGCTCAATTTCTCTCATTGCTCCGACTATAGCAGCACCTAAATTTTCAGTACGATTTCGAATGTCTTCCCAATGGCATCCATCTGGAATTACAAAACGATGCTGCTCCGGCAATGCGGCATATTCTTTATCTCCTCCACTTTCACTTAAAGCATATTCAGTTTCTTCATCATAAACATCACTGATTCTTTTGAAATATAGAATTGGGGTAATGTATTCCTTAAAATTATCCTGACTTACAGGTCCTCGGATTATATTACAGGCTTCATACAAAAAATTGTAAAGCTGTTGTACACCAGTTAATTCTTTTTTTTGCTTTTTTGCCATATTATAATGACTCCAACTATAACATTTTAGGTTCCGCCTTGCGAATTTTAATGAAGTAAATCACAATGACTTAAAAATCTCATCTTGAGCTTTTGACCAACGATCTTCGGCGAGTGCGAGAGAATCTTTGTAGGTTTTTAATTCGGACAAAAATTTCTCTGATATTTTTTTTTGCTCTTCTAAAGTTGGAAGAGGAATCTTCAAGTTCTTCAACTCTTGATAACTAATTGCCACAATAATTTCACCTTGTTTAAGAGCATCTAAAGCGATAGAACCTGGCTTACTATCAAAGAAAACTTTTAGATATTCTGCCGACAAGACATTCTTATTGGGGCGAATTACCGTTATATTCGGTGATGCAATACATTTTATTGACTGTTCCTTAAAAACTGCACACTTTAAAACAGTTCCGCGAGAAGCGAGGAGTAAATCACCATCTTCTAAAAAATAGTTTCTAAACTTTCTGTCGTCATCAACTTCAATTTTTTCTATGTTCGCATAGTCTAGATCCCAAGTTGAAATGTTTGAAATATTTATAAATCCAACATTGCCATTTTCGGAAATTGCATTTCTATCTCGGTTTACAACTTTCCCTCTAAAGACTTCACTTACCTCGTTGAGGTTTACGACTTTTTCAAATTTCGACATGAATTGCGAAAGAATTTTGTCTTCATTTGAAACAATTCTTTCAACGACCCAATTTTCTCTCTTTTTAAATTCTTCTGATTCGATTTTCAGTTCCTTTTGAAGTGTAACTTCTCTTTTATTCTTTAAAGTAGACTTGTAAGAATATTTATTTATCAATACTTCATCTACATTCTTTTTAGTCACCGTTAAGAGATAGGTCTTAATTGATATGTATTCGAATAATCCGTTAGGCAATTCCGATATACTTTTTACGTTATAATTTTCGTTTAGGTATTTTCTGAACCTTTCAACTTCTCCACCTGCAAAACCGATTTTAGAAGTTAAGACAATAGAGAGTGTACCATTTTCGCTCAAGAGATTCAAACACTCTTCCATTTGAGAAAGACTTAAATCTCGGCAGATTGTATTTCTCCCTTCTCTTGCGTCAATTCTAACTGCAAACTGAGGGATAGTACATATGTAGTCAAATTGTTCTTTTGAACTTATTGACGAGTTAGAGTCAACTCCAAGCACGGTTACATTTTCATTAAATTTAAAAATAGTTTTGTAAATGTTTCCTATTTCGTAGTTGATAAATGTAATAGTAAATTTTGCACTTTGATTTGCTGTCACAAAATCAACTATTTTGTCACCAAATACTTCTGAATTAGGAATAAGTATGTTATTGGCATCTTTTGAACCTTTTTTAAACTCGGCAAATATGAAATCAGGAATCTGCGGTATATGAGAAAAATATTTGCCAGCAAAATCAGGCTTAAAAACAAATGCCCACGAGATGTATTTCCTTGTAACTGTTAAGAGATCAAAAAAGTGCTCTTTCGTTTGGAATGGATTTTCAATCTCATATTTTCTAGCCAAAGCGAGCATTTCATTGTAAAGACCATCGCTTCTATCTTCATTAAAAAGTTCGCTTGGAGCATTCTCTTTAAGAAGGGCTAATAATATAAGGATATTATTTATCTTATCTCGATAAATAGGATTGTGTTCTCCAAAGATGAGAACGTAAAGAGCGGCATTAGCTTCTGTAAGACCTGGATTTTCTTTTTTCATGTTCAATTTGTTTAATATGCTTCCATGTTGATGAAGATTCTATTTTTTTGCAACATAATTTTAGTTGTCAAATACCAAAAATTGCGCGCCAAAAAAATAAGTTTCTGTCTTTGTCGTCAGACAAAATGTTCAAGAACCTATCCATTCCTTTTCCCCAAATGAATGAATTAGCAAATGTTATGTCGCGCCTGATTTTTCGCATTTACGGATTTTCTGATTATTGAAGAATTGATTTTTCTATTTGATTTTTCCATTTTGAATTTTGGTTGTTAAATATTTGTTTATCTATTTAAAAAAATTTAGAGGCTGTGCCTCTCGAATTTTCTGAGGCGCATTAAACTACCCCGCAAATCGAGATGTCAATACTTTTTTGGTTTTCTCGTACCATTTTTTGAGAAAAATGAAAAATCTTCCCTTTCTCTCATTTACTCAGCAAAATACGTTCTTCGAAGTCGTCTATCGCGGGAGCCGATTTTACCCCATACTTGGCGTACATAGCCCTGGTTTGGGGATTGCTTTCTATTGCGAAGAATTGTTCGGGATTATTTCCGTGCTTAGGAAATATTCGCCATTTCAGTATCCACTCCTTTTTTATGTGAGGCAAATGCCTAAAGATAGAAAAAAGCTCTCATTGGGCAGCCAATTCCTCTTAGTGTATATTCGATTTAGAGTAAATATCCCGTATTTTTGCATACGTGCCGTCGTGAGAATTACATATTTACCTTTTAACATATCAATCATCCATTGGCGGTAGGTCTCAAGCTCTATTTGAAGTTCCATAGGACGAATTCTTGGGGCGTTCTTTCCCTTGTCCACGAGCGTATAATTTAGGTCAAACAGGTATATCATTAGAAATCTCCCTGTCTGCGTTTTACTCCGTTTATTCCTTGGGGCTTATTTGGATTGTGCTTGTAGGAGTTTATCTTTGCGTATGTAGGGCTTATAGTCGGTGTCTCCATATAAGAACATATATCGCCTTCGGGTATCGGCTTCTTGTTTATTAGCGCCTCAATTATCTCCCTTAAAACCTCTATCGGGATTTCCGTCACTGTATAAATTAAGCCAAGGAGGTTCTGGCGGCTAACGCCTAAAATCTCGGAAAGCTCTACGATAGTTTTTGCGAATTTAACATCTCCACTTGTTCCATAGGCTTTTTCAACCAAGCTTCTCTCCGCACTTGTGAGAGTTTTGCCAGAAGCCACCTTTTTTACTATGTTTTCAAGGTCTTTGCTTAATATTTTCTTTCCTATGTTTTCGTTCACAAAAAAAAGGGGACATCTGTCAAATGTCCCAATAATGTCGCACTTCGTTTTCTGCCTATAAATCTCGATAAACTAAACGGATTCAAGGTGATAAGCTAAACTAAAATGGGACATTTCAAGAAATCCATTCGCAAGAAGAAACGGGTCTGCCGAGCGCCCCTGCCGTATGTTAGTGTTTAAAAGATTCCTTTCAGCCCCCTGTCTATTTAGCGATAATAAAATCTATCTCTCGACTCACTTACCATATATGTATTGGGACAATATTTGCTCTGACATGAAGAAACAAAAGTGGGCACCCATTTCTACTTTCCCCTTCGGGAACATCATAGAGCTGCCTACATTACAACAAATCTATTAGTCTTTATTTTGCCTTAGGGATTTTTCTCGCCTTGCCCTTCCAAGAGGGCTTCGGCGAAAAATCCCTACAGAAGGCAAAATAATATACAAATAATATAAATACAAAATTGAGAACAGGCAGAATTAACGCTCATTATAACCATAAAAGCGCACTTAGCTAATCCCCTTGGTGGCTTCGGACCTCATATAAAAAGCAAAATAGGGAAAATAGGCAAATAGGACAAATAGCTATTTAGATAAATCGATCCCTTAGAACATTTATAGATATACCATTTTGAACAAATTAGTATGGGAAAAGTAAGGTTTATCTACCATCAGTTGAATGTATGGAACCTATTTACCTATTTGCTCTAAATACCTATTTTCTTTTTACCCACTAATCATTTGGGTTCTATTTTCCTATTTGTTCATGCAAAAGGAAAGTACGATTCAAATTCCTTTTTGTTGTAGTTCGCCAGAGCATATTGATTTATCTAATATTTGAGTTTTATATTAAAATAGAAAAAATACTGCTTCATGCATTAACAGATGAATCTCTGGTATAGTGGGAAAAATAGCTGAATATTCACTCCTAAACAGAAAACCCTTTTAGCATTCGAAATTTTTACAGCTAAAAATAGCCAAGACAGTAAGTCAAATTTTGAAAATTTAGCTAAAATATCAGTAACCTACGGAAATTAAGCTTATTAGAGAAATAACAAGTCTAAGATACTGACATACTAAGCAAGAATTACCAATACCTAAACGAAGAATTAAACATTAACTTACACGTCTTTCGTAAAATATGTATATTCAATACCACTTCAACAATAAGAAGTTTCGCTAACGTTTTAATTCGTCGAGAGTTTTCCCTTTAGAGTCTTTCCATTCTATCCATCCGTTAGAACGTCGCCCAAGGATGATAGAAGAAGCCGACGATACAGACGAAAAAATTTTATTAGACTGCAATACGTAATGGTCTCCGGACTTTTTTAGAGTTCCGTCTTGTATTAGGGCTTCCCGCATTGGCAGAGATTTTGTTCCTTTATGCAGTTCCAAGCTGCATTTGGCGCCTTTATATAACATGAAACCGTCTTCGAGGTATTCGCCTTCGCCGATATTTCCGTACTTGTCCTTGCATACAAATACAGATTCGGATTGGGTCTCCATAATTTGAAAACATTTCAAACCGAGAGTGGAAAGTAAAATTTCAATAGTGTTTATATAATGTTGTAGGTCTGAGAGGGCAGGAGCTGACAATTTGGGGCATTTTGGGATCTGTTTATTCTCGACCAAAGTGGACATTCCTAAATCAGTAGCCTTTTTTATAAAATAATGTTCCAGATAACTATTTTGCGCGTCATCAAAGCCGTTGTCGTTTAGCTTTATTGCAAATATTACATTCCAAAAGTCTTTGTTTTTATCGTGTTGTGAGACTCTGGATTTTACGTTGCCTTTGCCTATGTATATTTCCGGCTTTTCCGATTTCAAAGAGTCTGCCAAAATATAAATTCCGTTGAAATCCAAAAAGTTTTTGTTCTCAGACAAGATTGTTCTTGGGATTTGAAAAACTTCAATTTTATCCGTAGTAATTGCAGCCTGCTTAACGGATTTAGGATCGCCATTCGGCAAATATATTTGAATAGTCTTACCCGGCATGTTCACAAAAACTTACCCGCGCCCCCACGTGGAATCGAACCACGATTTAGCGTTTAGGAAACGCCCGTTCTATCCGTTGAACTACAGGGGCGGGATAAAGAAAGCATGAGACCAGATGTCGGTTTGAAAGTCAACTAAATTTCAAGTTTTATGCGCATTGCAACCTATTTGTCTATTTCACCTATTTACCTATTTGCCTATTTTCTCCCCGACTGGCAGGTCTCATACATTCTGCCTATTTATCTATTTGCCTATTTTCCCTATTTGCTAAAACAGATCGTCGTCATCGTCGGTTTCGATGCCAAGCACCTGTTTTGCGTCGTTCAGTCTATCTTTCAAAACGACGTATCTTCCTTTGCCTTTTTTGACGATTTCGTAAAGGTCGGGGAACGTATGGACGATAAATTCCACTCGCTCGCTGCGCAGGCTTGAATACTGGTCGAAAAAGCTAATCTTTTTGTAGAAGCCGTCGTTTTGGCGAATCATGGCGTCCATTTTAGCCCTGTCGTGTTCAATTTCAGGGAGCATTCCGCTTGAAAACAAAACTACCGAAACGCAAATTGAATACGAGACAACCCTGCATGCGCGTTTTGCGATGTCGGCTGTGATTCGATCCGAGCCTTCAGCCTGCGCGAAAATGACCGCAAGCCTGATTGCGTTTTCCCTTGCCTTGCCAAGCAAAGAAGCCTGCGTGCGCAGTTTGCCGTTCATAAGTTCCGTGTTGAATGCGTCGAAGTCCCAAAAATACTCGAAGGCGTCTTGGTCGGTGTCAAACCATACTGGCAGTGCTTACGCAATACATCCGTCATCAACCACTTGTTTCCAGTAGCGGGAATGCCAT
>OJNQ01001078.1_pt1 | contig 20166 bp, 16 predicted proteins | sample 1597621 | NCBI WGS metagenome assembly OJNQ01 (sample SAMEA2452137, study PRJEB22498) | human gut metagenome | reverse complement strand
GCAGAGATTCCGGTCGCAAGTTTTTCTTTGTTTCAAGATATAACATAAACCCATTTCTGATAGACATCTCATCATTACGTATATGCCTGAGGCCGGTCGATATGACTTTGGCGCAAAATTGTACCGGAGTTAAGCCGGATTCTTCTGAAAATGAATCCAACACACTTCGTATTAATCTTGCCGCGTCAAGTAATGTAACTCCACGCTCACTGAGTAGGGTTGTGGCTAATTTTGTATGCTTGTCCATGGTATTAAGAATACGTATGTCAACATAAAAATTTCTTACTCACTTATCTGTGCGGAGTTATTTATTACCAAATGAATAAAATTTATTCTTAGGTTACTTATCTTTCATTTGTTTCATATCATTACTTGCTTAAAATCAGTACATTAAAATTCTTTGAACTGCAAGTGGTATTCTTAATACTAAAGTCGCATAAATTTATCATAAATTTTAAGAAATTTTCCAAAATCTATCTTATAGGAACAGTTTTTATGAAATTAACATTACTGACAGGTATTGCTATTTTTTTTTGTGGGGTCGCATTCGCACTTTCGGGAAGCGGAACTCAAGATGATCCATTTTTCATGTATGGAGTGGATATATATAATAAGGATGTTTCGATATCGGAAAGTGGATATTATAAACCGGCTCATCGTATGAATTCTCTCGTCGCAATGGAAGGCGGCGATTATCGGTTTGTCATAAGCGGTATGCAGACAGGGAGCTTTACAAATTTAGGGCATTCTTTATTTGACTCAATCAGTTTGCGCATAGATTCGGGAAACTCAAATTTTGGTAATTTGACGGAATTTATGGGTTCGTCGGCCTCTCATGGAGCATCGCTTGTCTACGCAGCAAACGGTTCTGTTTCCGGGACGGCACTTTTTTCTAACTGGGCGAGTTTATCTGTGGTAAATGGCTATAATATAGAAAATCTTGGAAGCATTCGCTTTATAGACACTGATAAAACCTCGGCTGAAAATAGCTTTCTTATAGGATTGGGTTCAAGTGTCATAAATAAGGGGGCTGTAGAAATTCAAAGAGGTACTTTAAACTTATCGGGTAGTTTTACAAATGAAGGGAGCCTGTCGCTGTCGACAAACAGCGAAGTTTATCTGCATAGCTCGGCGAAGTTTTTATCCACTGTCAAGCGGGGGCTCAACATATATAACTTGTATACGGAAAGTGCCAGCACTCTTACACAGAGTTCAGCGGAGATCTTGCAAATAAACAACTACGCTCATATCGAGGGACGCTTAGAAACTGGCGGAAATCTGCTTCTAAACGACGGAGAATTTATTTTGGAAGGCTCTATCCGGATCGGCGGCGACATTGTACTTTCAAACGCAAGTGTCGATTTCATCGGCGGTGATATCAAGACTTTTGACGACGCATTGGTTGGGCTTATTTTGGCTGAGGGCACAGAGAACACAATAGGCTATCTCGGCAACAATACGGCATTCGCAAGCCTTGAGCTTAATGGAGCGGATTTAACCTTGGATGCGTTAAGTCCTTTTATTGTAAATGGAGATATCTGGGGCGACGGCGATTACCACTTGATAATAAATAATTTTTCCGAAGGCAGGGTATATATCGGGAGTTTGGATGAGGACTTCGACTTATCGAGAGTCATAGCCTTGGACGAATACGGAAATGATTTGGGTAAGATTTTCTATGTAAACGGCTATCTCAGTCTTGTTCCTGAAGCCTCGACTTACGCGCTTGTATTAGGGATATTTTCGCTTTCTTGGATCGTCTGCCGCAGGCGCAAAAGCCGGTAGTTTGTATAGTCTAAGATTTTCTTCAAGTTCATAACAAAAGGAATAAAATGAAATCAAAACTAATAATACCCACCATTATTGCAATTTCTCTTCTATTGGGCGGTTGCGCAACCTCGATTCCACAGGGTTCTCTCTATACGGACGTTACTTTGCCGAGCGCGGCGTCTTCAAACGTATCCGCCAATAAGGTTGGCAAATCAAAGTGCAAGAGCTATTTTGGTCTTGTGACGATTGGTGATGCCGGTATAGAAGCCGCAAAGCGAAATGGCGGAATCACAAAAGTTGCTTCTGCAGATTTTAAGGCAAAGAGCATACTCGGCATCATAGGAGAGTATGAATGTATCGTTAGAGGCGAATAAAGGATCGATACAGCAAGCCTTCGGACTTTGTCCGGAGGCCTGCGCTCATTCCATGCTCGCTATGAAAATTTAAACTGAACTTATATATTAATAAAATTTGCACCTATGAACGGGAAAAAAATTTTAAAACTCATGTTTTCTTTGGACGAATTTGTGATACCGTCCATAATTAGAGTTTTATATATCTTGTCGTTTTTATTCATCATTCTTTACTCTTTATACGACGCGTTTGGCGACATAAGATATTCATTCAGATCCTTTTCATGGGATATTATTTTGATGTTTTTGCGTTTGCTTGCGCTAAGAATAAGTACCGAGATTTTGTATCTATGGTTTGCTGTTTATAAAGCTCTGATGGAGATTAGAAACTTTATCAAGGTTAAGGTCGATAGTGACGAAAAAAAAGCGGAAATATCTTAGGCTATTTTGGATTTATAAGATCTTTAATTCTATCTTCTTAATAACTGAAAAACTTAAATACTTCCTGTGAGAAAGCAGAGATCTTATAAAAGGCTGGGCTTTATCTATGCATGCGTTGTAGCTCTCTTTGCCTTATCGTGTACTTCAACGTCAAATATGCGAAGCAGCGGACGTTTCGGTGCAGGGTTTAGCTCAGATATACTGCCGAATTTCGTGAATTTTCTGTTGGACGGTTCAAGCGTTTCTAAGGTTACTTTGGCAGAACAGAAACTGGAGGAAGAGCGCTTTAGCACGGCTCTAAAACAGTGCCGGGAGATTCTTGAGACACTCTATTCTGAAGTGTCTCCGTATCAGAGTTCGATTGATCGAGTCCGAAAAAACTTAGATGAAACAAACAAAAAGCTAAATAGGTTGGCGCTTTGGGAAACCCTTTCCGAGCAGCAAAAGCGGGAGTTTGCAAAGGCCTACGTTCTCGAGAAAAATCCGCATTTCAAAGTATTAAACGAGGAGAGATGGTCGAGAAATATCGATTTCGAAATTAGTGAACTAAACAAGGCGTCTCCAGACTCTCTTAGGAGGCTCAAGCTAGGCTACGAAAGGGAGCTAGAGGAGCTTACGCACGCATCAAAATCGAAGCTGGACTCCCTAATGCGTAAAATAGAGCTTGCTCCCGACGCTGTCGCTTATTTCTACAAAGCTAAATGCGACGCGCTGTCTCGCAGGGCCAATCTTAAAAAAATGACACTTCCTGTAGAATTTGAGCACTATTCTCGGGAGCTCAAGGCAAGCGGAGTTATTCGCGAGCAGGCTGTCGCTATAGGCATGCAAAAGAGGCGAGTAAATGCTTTGGCGCTGAGGGTCGCACGAGAACAGGCATGGGCGGAATCTGCGAAATCGCAAAATCTCATAAATTTATTTAATAGTATATTTGTAAACGGATTTTTGTATGTCGGCGACAATAGCTATTCAAATGGTTCTTTTACAAAGTGGATAGACATTGACGTAAACCGTAAGTTGGGTGATGTGGTGGCGCTAACTCAAGACGATAGCGCGGGAAATTTTGCGTCGACTTGCAATACGGCCGCCCTACTCCAAGCACAGGCGACTATGGCGGTTGTGCGCGAGCTCTACGGGGATTTTTTACATTCTTCTGGAATGTCGATAGAGCATCTTTCGGACCCAAGTAGTGGGGTGGAGGCAAATGCGCGCAGAAAAATTTTGGAGCTTGAAAGTGATTTGCGTTCGACTACGCCAGCTTTGGCGGGCAGGGCCTACTCCGATTATGTAGGCTGGCGCGAGTATCAGGCTTTAATCAAACTCAGTGCCGAATGCAATCGAATCGTTAGAGCTGCACTTATTGCAAACATTAGAAATCAGGAGCGCGCGGAGTTTATATACGAACAGAGGATTAGGAATTTGCTCGGCTCAACACTGAAGGTAAGCGGGGCTCTATTTTACAACATTAACTAAATAAACATTATGAAAAAATTATTGCAACTATTGATACTTGTATCAGGCCTTTTTCTTCTGAGCGCGTGCGGAGGTAGAAACCCTCCCGAAGCAGCCGTTGAGAAAGATTTAAACGCCTATTTCGAGGAGGAAATCACGCCACGGTCTGGAGCGGTCTTAAAGTCTGTTAAGGTATTCGGCTTGGAGGAGTATAGAGACGGCCTTTCCAGAGATTTTGAAGTTAAAATCGAGATATTTTTCCCGCAGGACACGTTCACGCTTCCCGCTCGCTACGCGAATCTGAGCCGTTCCGACATAAAGCCCTTAATAAAGGGCGGCAGCTCTAAAGAGATGCTTGTTCGCATGGCTTACGGAAACAATTCAACAAGCGGTGAAAAATATATTTACGCAAAAAGGTCTTTCTTTGACGACTTCGGCCATACGAAAGAGAGGGCGGAGGCGATAGTGAAGAAATACGGAAGAAAATAGCACTACGAGATATTACATCTTCTTTTTTGACGTTTAATTTCCGGCTAAAACTCAAACTCAATTTGCAAAAATGAATCAATTTATAAAAAATATAAAATCTTCGGCGGCCAAGTATCGCACCCAACTTTTGGTTTTGGCGCTCGCATTTGTAAGCGCCTGTAGCCCGGTAAAAGAAGAAAAGGTTAGGGAACTTATAGAGAAAGATTTGCCGCCATTTGTAAAAATAGCCGAACTAAAACTCGGTGGCTGCGTAGAACAGGAATCTCCATATTCGCGAGACTGGTATGTGGAGGCCCCTTTTGAGGTGAAATTCGAGATAGTTGAGACCACCTACGATCCCGGTTATAAAAAGTTTGATTGGCGCAAAGACGGCAAGGTGCATTTTGTAAAGCTCAATCAGAAAAAGGGGACCCTTATAGACAAAAAAGGCGTTGCTAAGTTGTACTACAGGGAAAACGGCAGCGGCGAGATTAGCGAGAGATTGTCGGTGCAAGTTCAGAATTGGAAAACGTCCGCCATGGGAAAGCCTGCGGCTGAATTCTCGGAATCCGGTACAGAGCTAATCGTGCAGGGTAGCGACGAGGACAAAGCTTGGAAAAAAGGTTACAATGAAATGCTTTCGGGTTTCAAAAATTTCTTCCCCGGAATTTGGAGCGACAAGGACGGCGTGCTGATATACGGCGACAATTCAGAATATTACATCGTGCGATTTAAGGACAAGAGCTTTGTGCGCCGCAAGTGGGAGTTGAAGAACGACGGAATTATGCTCGGCCGTGATGGAGGAGGTGGACAGGTAGCTTCCAGAATTGTAAGAATAAGCGACAAAGAATGGGTTGAACAGGATGTAAGGATATCCGGATTTGGATCGTCGCCAAGTTATTTAGACCGCGACAAACTAACGCTTTACCAAAAGCAAAAAAACCTTCAAGATCGCGAAAGCGCATCCGAGAATATCCGCAAGGGCATTGCCGGAATCTGGGATAGTAACTGGTATAACAGGGGGGCAATCGCCAAATTTAAGGACGATGGAAGCGTGATTTTTGAGGAGAAAAATAGCGGGCGCTTTGAGAAGGGTACGTGGAAGGTAAGTGGTGAATTTATGATAATTCACATATCTGAGACAGAGAAGGGAAAGTCGGATTGGACAAGATGGCAATTCATAGAAAAGTTAGACGGCAAAAATTTTGAACTCCATCAAGTGAGCGAGAAATCATCGGAAGGCAAAATAGTATGGAAAGGTACGTTTCTTCGCTCTTGGGACGACGAGCGCAAATTGCAAGCCGAGAAATCCGCATTGTTTGCTCCACAAATTCCCGGCGGATGGACCTGGAGGATTGGCGAACGCTTGGTAGATACGCCGAAGCTTGCAAACACTCCGTACAGCGGGGTGAACAAGCCCAGACTTGAAGTCATAACGAATTTTGGGAAAGACGGAAAGTTGGTACATAATTTCTACTACAAGGACGGAAGCAGGGGAATGTTGCATTTGGCAAATACCTATGAAGGAACTTGGTCGCTCGAGGGAGGTATTCTGACTGAGAATATAAATAAGAAAAACGATGTCGGGGTTCCGCTTGAAACTTATCGCTACAATATCGATATATCCAAGAAGTATTCTTCAACTGTAATGGAGCTTGTAGGATCGGGATATCCGCAGGGTTTGTTGCGCAACAAAAGCATATATAAGCAGGGTGAGGGTTCGTCCACACAGCTTGCTGGTGTCTCAGGAGCGGGACAGAACGCAGCTCAAATCCAATCACAGGTGCTGGCTTCTTCTCAAAGCAAGGTTAAACTTTCGACGGAGGAGTCCAGAGTTATTTTGCAACTTGCGGCTCTGGAAAAGAATGTTAAAGCTGCAGCAATTTCCCTAGCTACAATACGAAAGATAAAGAGTTCCTCTACTGCCGCACAAAGGGCCTATGATATGAAGAAAAAGACCGTTCCCAACTTGGAGGGGGAAATATCCGCCGCCAAAAAGGCTCTGAACGAGAGTTCATCGAAAATAAATCCGGAGAGTTTTCAGAAATATCTTGCTGTGGTGAAAAATTGCGAAAACACCCTTGAAAATATTAAGGCGGGACTCTCGGAATACTCAACTTTAGAAGAGGGAATCGATAGTGTAAAAGATTTGGGAAATAAAATCCTCGATTTATTTTAGGAGGAACAACGCATGGCAATGGCAGATAAAAATACGCCGGCTATGTTGCGTTTTTACGCGATACAAGAGAAAGTAAAATTGAGCCGCGCACCCGCGCAGTCACATCAAAATCTTCAATGCATAAATACCGCAATAAACCTCAGATAAGATTCGAGAAGAAAAGCGAAAGTTGTTCGACTTATAAATACGGATGTTCTTCGCAATACCGCAAAGCTTTGGGAGTGCCGTGTGTAATTCCCAAATTAATATCACAACGTAAAACAATAATAGAATAAAAAACACCATGAAAAATAAAATACTCATATCGGCGATGGCTTCGCTTTCATTGTTTCTCGCTGCTTGCGGAGGGCCAAGTTACGATTTTTCCTCCGAGCGGGCCTTCAATAAAAGTATAGAAGCTCAGGCTAAGGCGGAAAATATCCCGCAGGATATATTTCTTGCAAAATGGTTAGATTTTTGCATGAAAAATGGCCTTATTCAAGAGGATGGGTCTTTTGAAAAGTCAAAGAAAATATTAAAAGAAAAATTGGAGGGTAAGTCTTTGCGTGAAGTGTTGAATATAAAATAAAGCGCGCTTTTAAATGGCATTTTGTTTCTGAACTCTTGAAATAGTTAGAATTGATGTCTGGTGAAAAACTATTGCGATTATCCGCGTAAGAAATATCTCAATACATTTTTCTAACATTTCTGTGAAGGCGATGCGCAGGTTATAGTACGCTTTACATTATGCGCTCTCAAAGCTCGGAAGGGCAGGGGCGCTCTTTTTTTTGCAACCTTTAAAAATTTGCAGATTAGAGATCTCTGTATTGGTTAATATGGAGGGGAATTTATCGGAGTTCTTCGAAAATACGGAGAAACTCCATAAATTTTTTCTCTCTCAAGGTGTAGAACTAATCTATTCATTTTTGAAGCCAATAAGATGCGGAAAATCCGAAAATTGAACTCTCATGAATATTTCTAATAGATAGCTGTATAAAGAGATTCTGCGTGTAGATTGCATTTGAGAGCAGTAAACTCGGAGTCGGGGGTAGCTGCGTGGGCGGTTCCGTGTACGACGTTCTTCTGTGAATTACTCCGAAAGACGTCGATGTAGAGATCTATGGCCTTGCGTCCGACAGCCTCAAGCGGATACTCGCTAAAAAATTTAAAATAGAAATTCTCGATAGAGTTTCGGGGAGTGAATATTAAAGGAATAGAACATTGACCCAAAAGTTCTGTGTTCTGATCTCAAAGTTGGTTTGGGAGATAAGGTATTTGAGATTGAAGCCCATCTTTTATCTAACTAAAATACACATGCTTTCGCCACGGTTTTATGATAACCGTAATGCTGTACAATATAATAACCAGAGGAGTTATCTATCCATTAACGCTAGGTAGAATCTCAAAGATAAAATTTTAAGGTATTTCCGCCAGATTTGCAGATGATATCTGGCACGTATAGCGAGCAATGTAGTTTGCGCCCGCCTTCTATGGAAGCGCTTTCTTTTTAGATTGCGTAGCGACCGGGGGGGCGAGGGAAGGGGGCTTTGCTCCCGTCCTGCAAATCCCAGCCCATTTGCTTTTAATTCGGCACTCCATACTTCACATTTTTTAGAATGGGCAGACTCTACTTCTGAAACCATTATAGCCCTCCCTCCTTGGAATTGCCGTTGAGAAATAATTTACTATATAATTCCGCGACCGACTTAACACCCTTTAGCTTTTCTGCGTCCAGGCCGTTCTTTACTATTTCCCACGCAATCTGCATGGCCCTCGGATGATCTTTTGAAACGTAGCCGAGCCCGCTTCCCCTGATTACTTTTGTAATATTGCTTACCAGCCTTTGCCTTGACGCTAATCCTTAATTGCCAGAAAAGCCGCTCATCAAAACGGAAACTTTTTCTAAGATTAGGTCTTTCGAAGCGTTTTTTGGACTTTCGGTTAGTCCGGAGTTCGCGCTAAGCCCCGTATCTTCTGTTTTGGGCGAATCTTCGCGTTTTTCGGGTAATTTGCCAGAACCCGTGTCGGCTAATTCTAAACCCTCTTCTTTTGCCGTATTGGATTCATTAATCGGGCTGCCACTTACCTCTTGGCTCGTTGTATTTTTTAAATTAAAAAAACTTTATGTTTTTATTACCCAGAGGGCATTTATTTAGCAAAATGCGGAAAATTGTATCAGCTTTTTAGTCTGTTAACGTTTTTTTGCTTTAAGATAGAATTTCTAAATATAAGCCACCTAATACGCAGATTTTCTGCCTTCTTTATGATAGGGTACATAGCAGGAAAATTAAATTTCAAGGCTTACAAGTGCAAAACTTTGAACATTTTTGAATTGCATCTTGCGATATAATAAGGACTTTGACTTGTATAGAAAATTTTGGCAGATTTTAATATTTAATATCATAAAATTATGACTTGCCGAAAAGGCTTTATTAGATAGAATGCCTGCTTGTTAATAAAAGATATGGGTAATACGAATACGACAAACATAGGCTTTGAAGATCAAATTTGGACTGCGGCAAATATTCTAAGAGGGAATATGGACGCCTCCGAGTACAAAAATATTGTTCTTGGCTTAATATTTTTAAAGTACATTTCTGACAGGTTTGAATCTAAATACTTGGAGCTAAAAGAAGAAGGCGAAGGGTGGGAAGAATATAAAGACTCTTATACGGCGGAGAACATTTTTTTTGTACCGCCAGAGGCAAGATGGCAAGTGATATCCTATGCGGCGCACACGGCAGAGATAGGCAAAGTAATAGACAATGCAATGGCGCTTATAGAGAAGGAAAATTCCCGTCTAAAGAATATTCTGCCCAAAGGCTTTGCGCGCCCCGAATTGGACAAGCGCAGGCTTGGTGAAGTGGTAGATCTCTTTACAAACGTAAAGATGAAGGATAAGGGAGATACTCGGGACATTCTGGGGCGCACCTATGAATATTGCTTGTCTAAATTTGCGGAACAGGAAGGCAAGAAGGCGGGGGAATTCTACACGCCTTCCTGCGTAGTAAAAACGATAGTTGAAATTCTAAAGCCAATTAGCAGCTCGCAGCGCGGCACGCGGGGCATAAGGGTTTACGACCCCGCCTGCGGATCGGGGGGAATGTTTGTTCAATCGGCAAAGTTTGTCAAAGACCATGCGGGCAATATAAACGAAATTTCCGTATTTGGGCAGGAGTCCAACCCAACTACCTGGAAAATGGCCCAGATGAATCTTGCCATACGCGGCATAGAGGCAAACCTTGGCAGATATAATGCCGACACATTCTTTAACGACTGCTTCCCGACCGAAAAGTTTGACTACATCATGGCAAATCCGCCCTTTAATATGTCTGACTGGGGCGGAGACAAACTGAGAAACGACGTGCGCTGGAAATACGGCATACCCCCTGCGGGGAACGCAAATTTTGCGTGGTTACAGCATATGATATACCATATGGCGCCCTTTGGCAAAATAGGCATGGTTCTTGCCAACGGCTCGCTTTCATCGCAAACGAGCGGCGAAGGCGACATCAGAAAAAATATTGTGGAGGCCGACTTGGTCTCTTGCATAGTTGCCATGCCGCCCCAACTTTTCTACACTACGCAAATTCCAGTTTCGCTGTGGTTTTTGAGCAGGAATAAGAAGCAAAAGGGAAAGACGCTTTTTATAGACGCAAGGGAAATGGGCACAATGAAGTCGCGCAAGTTGCGCGAACTTAGCGATGATGATATCAAAAAATTGGGCGATACCTACGACAAATACGAAGCGGGAACTCTGGGGAACGAAAAGGGCTTTTGCGCCGTTGTCGACACCGCAGAAATTGCAAAGCACGACTATATTTTAACTCCCGGGCGCTATGTAGGTATAAAGGAGCAAGAGGAGGACAAAGAACCCTTCGACGAAAAGATGAAGCGCCTGACGTGCGAACTTTCCGGACTATTCGAAGAGTCCCACAAGCTCGAAACCGAAATCCGCAAGCAACTAAAAAGTATTGGATATGGAATATAAACGAGCAGATAGAAGAGATTATTTGAAACCAGTAGATACATCTGACATTTGGGGAGATGATCAAACTGGAAATTTATATGTATTCGCAGATTATTTAGAGCATCAAATAGTTAGAGATAATGATAATTATGTGTTGTGTATTAATGGGACATGGGGGACAGGAAAGACTTTTTTTATAAAACGATGGGAAGCTTCTCTAGAAGAAAAAGGTTATGATGTTATTTATTTTAATGCTTGGGAAAATGATTGCGGAGAAGATCCATTAGTATCCTTAGCAACATTAATATATAAGAAGATAGATACTGAAGATGAAGATCTAAAGAATTCATTCAAGAGTGCAATAGGTGCCATGGCATTATTTGCAGGGAAAAGTATTTTAAGAGGCGTAGTGACAAAGTTATTAGGGAATCATGTTTCTGAAGAAATTGCTCAAAGAACGGGTGATATCTTAGAAAATGGTATCGATGCATTCTTAGAAAAAAATAGAAGTGTAATTGGAAATGAACTCATAGAAAATTCTAACAAAAAAGTAGCTTTTACCAAAGAGTTCAAAGATACCTTAACGGAAGTCGTCTCTAAAATATTAACAAAAACAGAAAAGCCTCTAGTTCTCTTCATAGATGAATTGGATAGGTGTAGGCCTACATATGCTATTGAAGTTCTAGAACGTATAAAACATTTATTTGAAGTATATGGATTAAAGATAGTAATTGCATGTGATATAGTTCAACTTTCTGAATCCGTAAAATCTATTTACGGAAGTAATTTCAATGCATTAGGATATTTACAAAGATTTTTTGATAATATAAGAGATCTGAAGAATTTTTTATTTCATGGCTTAATTACAAATTATAAATATAGATATTCAAATTGGAGTGGACTTTATGACTGTTTAAACTCATTTCATAAAATAATGATTTTTTCAGCCAGAGACATTGAAAAAATCAAAGAAGAACTTATTGTTCAAAACCAAGCTTTTAAAACAAGGTTAGAATACATGCCATTGGTATTATTTTTGATATGTTTAAAGATAAAGAGAAGAGATTTATTCAATGAACTGCAAAATGCTAATAAGGAAAATTTATACAGTTTCGGTATAAAACTCACTGATGAGCTTGGTATTGATCGCAATTCTGATCCGATCCTTATTGATGTCGCAACAAGATTTCATTTGAATATGAACTATGCATATGATGCAAATAGAATAACACAAGGTAACACTTCTGATTATTCTGTTTCATCCGTATTAAATACCTTTAAATCATAATGAAAAATTACTGGCAAGAAGTAAAATTAGGTGACATTTGCGAATATTCAAGAAATAGAATTTCTATCTCTGAAGTAAATTTATGCAACTATGTATCTACAGAAAATCTTTTAAAAGAAAGAGCTGGAAAGACTATTGCAGATACTATTCCAGAACAGGCAAATCTTTGTGAATACAACAAGGGTTGTACTTTAATTTCAAATATAAGACCATATTTTAAAAAAATCTGGTTTGCCAATACAAGAGGAGGATGTTCCAACGACGTATTGGTTTATAAACCCAACAACGGAATTAATGACAAATGGTTATACTACTTGTTATCACAAGATTCATTTTTTAATTTTGTTATGTCGGGGACAAAAGGAACAAAAATGCCAAGAGGTGATAAATCTCAAATTATGAAATTTCCAGTTGCATTACCGCCTTTGGATGAGCAGAGAAAAATAGCGGGGGTATTGTCGGCGTTTGACGACAAGATAGAGCTGAACAATAAAATAAATCGAAATTTAGAAGCCCAAGCCCAAGCAATCTTTAAATCTTGGTTTATCGACTTTGAACCGTTCAAAAACGGCAAATTTATCGACTCCGAACTCGGCAAAATCCCCGAAGGCTGGGATATTGGAACTATTGGAGATATTTCAATAATCTCAACGGGAAAACGTCCAGATAAGAAGAGTGTGAATAAGTCAAATGAGACCCCTATCCCAATAATAGGAGCATCTTCTATAATGGGATATACAAATAAAGTGTTATACGATGAGAAAATATTAATAACTGGAAGAGTAGGAACTCATGGTATAATTCAAAAAATTGATTCCCCATGTTGGCCATCTGACAATACACTTGTTTTAAGGAGTAAGAATTTAAATTTTTTGCATAACTGTCTTCTATTGATTAATTGGAAATCTATGAATAGAGGATCAACACAACCACTTATTACTCAGAATGATTTAAAAAATATCAGAATAATATTGCCACAAGATGGAATTATACAGAATTACGAACAGTTAGTTCATTATTTTGATATAAAGTTTCACAATAATAACAAAGAAATTTATTCACTTTCTCAAATCCGCGATTTACTTCTACCAAAGTTGATGTCAGGTGAAGTAAATATATCAGATTAAATGGATTAACTGTCCGGGGAATATGCCACTGCGATATCTAATAAACTATAAAATCTTATATTAATAAAGGTGAAATAAAATGATAAACGAAGTAACTATTTGTAGACTTACTCTACTTCTTGCAATCCTTTCCATTATAAATTTATTTTTCCGACAAAGTGAGACATCACGAAGCATAACCGTTGGGATATTATCAAGTTCCATTGTAGTATTATTAACTACGCTTATCTCATACTCAAATAACAAATTACAAGAAGAATATCATATACAAAGAAATTCTGAAAATCTATATTTATGCATATACACTCTCGATGAATATAAAGGTACGAAAAAAGTAGATAAAATCATGTTTGCAATAAATCATCTTTCAAATACCATAGAAGATATACATAAGAGATATTTTGATAATTTAAGTTATTACACTTTTTTTAATACTGCAAAATCTAAAGCATACGCGAATTTACTTTCTGAATTGCAAAAAACAAAAGAACTGATTCTCCCTCTTAGATATCTAGAAGAACTAGCTTATAAATTTTCATTAAAAAGAGATCTTAACTCTGGCAACGATAAATATTCTAAGGACAAAAAGTTGCAAGACGCTAAGGATAGTATATATGAGGACATCTCACAATTAAAGGATGTGATTGATAGAAATATGGCTATAATCCTCGGAAAAGAAGAATGGAATAAACGCAAGGATATGATAGCTAAATCCATTAACATTAGTAAGTGCAATATCTAATATTGATGACTTATGTCGTACACAGAAGAGAATTACGAGAATGCGATTTTACAGCTGTTTGAAAAGCTGGGCTATGAATATGTCTATGGCCCAAGTGTAGAGCGCGATTATTCAGACCCGCTATTTGATTCAAAATTGCGCCTCTGGCTCTCTGCGATAAATCCGAACCTGCCAATCGAAGCCATTGACGAGGCAATATACAAATTAAGAAATTTTGAAAACAATCAGCTTGAAATCAAAAACTCCGTATTTTGCGACTATCTCCAAAACGGCGTCGAAGTCTCTTACAGGCTAAATAACGAGCAGAAGTACGACAAGGTAAACCTAGTTGACTACGACAATATAGAAAACAACAGTTTTATTGTTTCAAACCAATGGACCTTTGTAGAGCATTCGGAAAAGAGAACCGACATCATCGTATTTCTAAACGGGTTTCCGCTTGTAATTATAGAGCTTAAATCGCCTTCGCGCGAAGAGACCGACGCGTCCGTAGCTTACAGGCAGTTGCAAAATTACATGCGCGAGATTCCCTCGATATTTGCCTACAACGCCTTTTGCGTAATGAGCGACATGGCGGAGACCAAGGCGGGCACAATCACCGCCTCCGAAGACCGCTTCATGGCTTGGAAGAGTGTTGACGGCTCTTACGAAACTACAAAATTTGCCGACTACAACACCTTCTTTACGGGCATATTTGAAAAGCGCAGGTTTCTTGATATAATAAAAAACTTCATCTGCTTTTCAAAGGGCGACCGCGGCTTAATCAAAATATTGGCGGCGTACCACCAGTATTTTGCGGTAAACAAGGCGCTTGAATCGACCTTGCGCGCTGTGGACTCCAACGGTAAAGCCGGCGTATTTTGGCATACCCAGGGCAGCGGGAAGTCGCTCTCAATGGTCTTTTATGCAAACCTGTTGCGCCAAAATCTAAAAAGATCCACCATAGTGGTAATTACCGATAGAAACGATTTAGACGACCAGCTCTTTGGACAATTTGCAAAGTGCAGCGCCTTTTTAAGGCAAACTCCGCAGCAGGCCGCAAGCAGGCAGGACTTAAAAGATCTTCTCAAAAACCGCGAGGCAAACGGCATCATATTTACGACAATGCAAAAGTTCACGGAGTCTGAAGAGCCTCTGTCGGAACGCAAAGACATTATCGTTATGGCGGACGAAGCCCACAGGGGGCACTACGAGATAGAGCGCATAGACCCCAAGAGCGGAGAGGTAAAAATAAGCACGGAAATCTTGATAAGGCGGAATCTCCCAAACGCCACTTACATTGGATTTACCGGAACGCCAATCTCGCAAAAAGACAGAAACACCCGCGAAGTATTCGGCGACTACATAGATATTTACGATATGACGCAGGCGGTGGAGGACGGCGCCACAAGACCCGTATATTACGAAAGCCGCGTAGTGCGCCTAAAGCTCGATAAATCCCTGATGGATAGAATCGACCGCGAGTATGACAAATTGGCGGAAATTGCGGAAGAATATTCCATTGAAAAGAGCAAAAAAGAGCTAAGCCGCATGGACAGTATCCTCGGCGCCGAACAGACCATTGACGCCCTTTGTAGCGACATCGTAATGCACTACGAGCAAAACCGCGCAAATATACTGACAGGCAAAGCTATGATAGTTGCCTATTCGCGCGAAATCGCGATGAAGATATACAAAAAAATCCTCGCACTAAGGCCAAACTGGAATGAAAAAATCGCGCTTGTAATGACTTCTTCCAACAACGATCCAAAAGAATGGGGAGAGATAATAGGCAAAAAATCGGATAAAGAGGAATTGGCGCGTAAATTCAAAGATAACGACTCAGCGCTTAAAATTGCAATAGTTGTAGATATGTGGCTTACGGGCTTTGACGTGCCGTCGCTTGCCACAATGTATGTCTATAAGCCAATGGAAGGCCACAACCTAATGCAGGCCATTGCGCGCGTCAATAGGGTGTTCAAAGATAAGGAAGGCGGGCTTATCGTCGATTACGTCGGCATAGCATCTGCGCTCAAGAAAGCTATGAACGACTACACAGCGCGAGATAAACAGCGGTACGGAGATATGGATATAAGCGATACCGCCCTGCCGCGCTTTTTGGAAAAGCTCGAAGTTTGCAGGAATTTATTTCACGGCTTTGACTATTCATCTTTTAAAACCGCAAAAGATTATGACCGCGCCCAGCTCATTATGGACGGCGTAAACTTTCTATCCGACCCCCAAGAACCGGAGCGAAAAAAGCATTACATAAAAGAGGCCATGCTACTAAGGCAGGCGCTGTCGCTTTGCCGCAGTATTGTAAGCCCCGACGACCGGCTTGAAGCGGCCTTTTTTGAAGCTGTAAGAACTTTACTTACGCGCATTATATCCAAGCCGAACTACATATCTTTGCGCGAAATAAACGCGCGCATAAACGAACTCCTTCGCCAGAGTATAAAAAGCGAAGGAGTGGTAAACCTCTTCTCAGACGTAAAAGAAGAATTTTCGATTTTTGACCCGAAGTTTTTGGCGGAAGTTGCAAAGTTAAAACAGAAAAATTTGGCCGTAGAATTGTTGAAGAAGTTGATTGCCGAACAAGTCTCGATTTACCAAAGAACGAATGTTGTGAAGTCTCAAAAGTTCTCAGAACTCTTGCAAAAAACAATGCGCTCATATCTGAACGGTTTACTTTCAAATGAGGAAGTTATCCAAGAACTTCTGAAGATGGCAAAGGAGATTGTAAAAGCAAAAGAAGACGGGAACGCCTTAGGTCTGACCACAGAAGAAAGCGCCTTTTATGACGCGCTTACCAAACCGCAAGCGGTGAAAGACTTCTACTCGAACGAACAACTTGTCGCTATAACAAAGGAATTGACGGAGGCGCTACGAAAAAATAAAACCATAGATTGGCAGATGAAACAAACCGCAAGGGCGCGCATGCGAATGCTGGTAAGGCGGCTGCTCAAGAAGTACAAGTACCCTCCTGAAGGGCAAGAAGAAGCCTTAAATACAGTAATAGCCCAATGCGAGATGTGGACAGATAATACAGATCTTTCTACTCCTCAAGCATAGCCTCCGCTTATTTATAATTATATAACTAAGCGGAGATAAGACGAGAACGTTTATTTAACGCAGAGTAGTGAAATATGAAATCAAGGCTTTTCGTAGCCTTCGTAGTAGTACGATTGCTCTATCCCCTTAAAGATAACATCCCTGTTATCGACATCGCTTGTGAGGTTTTCTTTTAGCAGGAATCTCAGTTCCAAGTCGTTTATGGGACTGCGTTCCATCGCTTGCAAATATAAGTTTTTATCGACATTCTGCCAGTTTACGACCTTGCCGAGATTTTTCTTTAAAATCATATCGAGCCATATTCTTGTAGCGCGGCCGTTACCTTCCATAAATGGATGGGCAATATTCATTTCAACATATTTGGCAATAATTTCCTCAAAATTTCCTTCGGGCATCTGCTCGATCTTTGCAAGCGCCTCTTTTAGGTAAATTGCGTTTGCAAATCGAAAATTGCCTTTTGATATATTCTTATCCCTTATCTTGCCTGCAAAATCATATAGGCCGTCAAAAATATATTTATGGATTTGTTGCAAACCCTTTGTAGTTCCGACTTCGCATGAAGAAATATATCCCGAATCGTAGAGTTCTCGGGCCTTCTGCAAGCTTATTTCATCGATTTCTTTCATGTAATTTTAAGGCTTTATATCCTAATGAAACTACCTAAGAGTTCAAGATTTTAATGGACATAAAGAAGTAATTGAGAATTTGCTTCAACAATTGTTACTAGGTTCTATTGTCAATTTTATAGTACAAAAGTGTTAGACAAAAAAGTGCGAATTTGGAGGTGTACGCTGAAACGTCTATGTTAGTAAAAATTTTAGGACAAAAAATGCGCCTTTTTTAAATTTTCAAAAATTACAGTTTTAAGAGATTATACGGGGCTCTCTGCGTCTATAGCTTACACACTGCAAGGGTGTTAGATGGTTTTAGTTAAAAAGCCGCAATGCGCTAAAAATGGGTGAAAAGCAGCTTTTTTGTCTAACACCATTACAGTGAAAAAAGCCTATTTTTTTAAATTTTAACCCCAAGCTTTTTTCTAAAAAAGGCCGATTTGGGAAAATGTGTTAGATATTTTCCGGCAATTTTTGCCCTTAAAAAATCTTCATTTTTAACGCCAAAACAGGCCTGAAAAGCGCCCTGAAAAATGCCGCTTTTTACCCGCCTTTTCTATCATTTTTTAAATGGATGTTATAAATTACCCTCTACCTGTGCTAAATATTGCCAATCCGCCTCAAATAGCTTCTTATTTTGAAGAAAAATGACAGAGAGTTTTGTGATTATTTAAGTCTAATTATAGAAATAAGATGTATAAGTTGTAGATAGTTTATTTTTTCCATTTGACGCCAGTCTAAAAATTGCTATTTTAAATTTTATGCGAAAATACATATTACCTTTTTTAACTTGTTTTGTTTTTTTACCATGCATCGCGCTTTTCGGAGAGCATAAGCCAGATGCTCCGGACTCACTCTTTCCCAATGGATTCAAATTTAACGCCGAATTTAGTGACGAATTTGAAAATGGATTTGATTCTTCTCGTTGGAACGATTTTTATCCCACATGGAACGGTAGAGCGGGAATGTTTCATTTTGCCAGGAAGAACATATCTGTTCGAGACGGTATGCTTGTTCTTACCGCGCGCAAAGAAAATCCCGGAGATGTATCACCAGAGCTTATAGCCGAAGGAAAGGAGAATTTTTCCACGGCAGCTTTCAGAAGTAAAAAGCGAGTATTGTACGGTTACTTTGAAGTAAAATTCAAGGCTATGGAAGCATGCGTATGTAATGCGTTTTGGCTGAATGATCCGCTCGATCCGCCCAAAAAATATACCCCGGGCGACTTTATAGAGGAGATAGACATATTTGAAGTGTTCGGCAAAAGTACGTTTCGCCCAAGTGATTCAAAAACGCCGCCCAACGACAGAATTTATTTTACTACAACCCATCGGGCGAAAACTCCGTATGTTGAATCAAAAGTGTGGTTAGGCAGGGAAGTAAAAGGTAAAAAAACTATAGTAGCCGAATCGTTTTCTAAAAAATATCATACTGCTGGCCTCCTGTGGACGCCGGAGAAGCTTGTGTGGGTTCTCGACGGAAGGATAATCGACGAACGTCCGAATGATTTTTGCCATCGTCCATTATACATAAATATAGACTGCGAGGTTATGAAAACATGGTCAGGCGAGCCCAATGCAGAGGATTTACCGGCGGAATTTACGGTCGAGTACCTACGGGTGTGGCAACTTGGGAACGATAGCCAATAGATTAGATACTGGGATAGTGCAATGTTATTGGAGGAGCGAACGGAATGGGGTTTCGTTTATTCTTCACGACTCTCATTTCTACGAGATATAAAAAGTATATCTGCCGGATGTCTCTTTTTTATGAGTATTATTATTTTTCTGCCTTCCATCTCGCAAATTAATGGAAATTTTAGCGGAGACTTTTCCATCGTAACATAGGCAGGATAAATCGAAAAGCCCGTGTATTTAAAGTAATCAATAGAACTTTCACCTGCCACCTTCTTGTGCTGAGCAGTGCTTATATAGGCGTTATAGATATAAAGCGAGCACACAGGATCTTTAAAAAAGTTTATCCCTCACTTGTATTCATAGATAAAACGCCTCAAATATCCCGCTCGGATATGGGGTCCATTTCAAGTGAAGCAAGTTCTATCCCGGAACAACCCTGGAAGTATTTTGTAAAATATAAAAATTAAGTGTAATAAGTTCTACTCATAACTTAGAGATTCAAAATTCATCAGTTTAACGGAAGGGCTTCAGATGTAATATTCCGTCCCAATGACTCAAAAAATGCCTTTGCGTCGGACTTCTTTATCCCAACCATATTCACATACCGGGACCGCAATAGAGAAAGGTCTCTATGCCCCATGTTTAACTGCAATCGCGGCAAGTCTCTATACCTCTTTGCAAAATAGCTCGCGTAAGTATGCCGCAAGACGTCTTGCACCCAAGTGCCCTTAAATCCCGATTCCTCGCGGATATTTTTCCATTTTCTATTCCAATCTGGCGGGCATATTGCGGATTTCCCATCGCTTTTATATTTTGCCAAAATTCGTTTCAATGCAGGCATAATCTCAACATGCCTCACGCCTCCTGTTTTAGAACATTGTGAACGCACAGTGATAAACCCCTCCTCCAAGTCTATGTCTTTCCATTTTAGGCGCCGCACTTCCCGAGGCCGAATACCCGCAAATAATAAGAGCCCAACTGCGGGCAAACAGTCGCGTTTTTTTGCATTTTCTGCATTTTTTAATAGAGATTCTGTCTGAGTGTTACTTAAAGGAATTATTTCTTTTTCTATGACCTTTTGCTTTTCAATAAGCTTTATGG
>OJNQ01001068.1_pt1 | contig 20250 bp, 10 predicted proteins | sample 1597621 | NCBI WGS metagenome assembly OJNQ01 (sample SAMEA2452137, study PRJEB22498) | human gut metagenome | reverse complement strand
AGTTATTCCATTGGTAGGGGTGGGGTAGCGCTTCTTCCGAGTCGAAGTCCTCGACGGAATTGCGCAGTGCGTTGAAACCGATCAGGCTGTCGGCAACGATGACAAGGCCGTTTCCTTTATCGGGAGACAGGTTAAGCCAGCGCGTATCCGTGTGGTGTCCGTTCTCCTGAGGACGTACATAGTTGAAGTACATCTTATCGGCGGTTGTCTGATAGATGCCTACCATGGTTCCGTGATTGCGGTCGATGTAGTTTTCTTCCGGACCACGTCCGAAATACTGTACATTATTCATCTGTGCCGGTAAGCGGAAACGTACACCGATGCGGGGAACTTCCAGCTTGGAAGCGGCTTTGCGGGCTGCATCACTTCCGGGAGTGAAGGTAGCCATGCGGGTAGCTTCGGAGACTTCTGTTTCGGCAGCCTGCATATCGGTAGAAGTAAATTTTGCATTTACATGAACGATTCCGCTTGGGTATATCTTATAGGTGACAACATACAGATTGCCGGCTGCCAGCAGATAAGTTGCCTGCAACAGGACGGCTTTGTCTTCTGTGCTTACCTTCGTGTCTGTCACGTGGAAGTCTTTGCTGGACTGTTTCCATACGTGGAGGCGTTTGGGAGCACCGTTTCCGTAATCATTGTCATTAGGCGCACGCCAGAAGTTGGGCTGGATGCCGAATCCGTCTTTGAAGTATTCGGTTCCATCCACTTTGTATGAGGTAACCAGACCGCTCTTCTTGTTGAATACAAAATTTACTTTTGAAGAAGAAACAGTCAGTTCGTCTCCTTGGGTTTGAGTTTGTAATGCGGGGCCGTTGGCTTTGTACGTATTCCTTTCGGCTTCAACGGGCAGACGGAACTGGTCATATGCAATTTCGTATCCGGCGGGAATCAGCGGTTCCGGTTCTACGGCTATCACACTGAAGTTAACGAAATATTCCGTTCCCGGACGGGCTTTCAGACCATTTACCGGTACGGTGAATTCTTTCGAAGCTTGCGGAGCGATGTCCAGTGATACCTTTCCGCTTTTGACGGTTTTTCCGTTGGCCAGTACGCTGTAATGTATCTGATACTTTTTCAGATTGGTGAAGTAGAAACGGTTCGTGATGTTGAACTTGCCCGATGCTGCGTCAATCGCATCGAAGCCGACATTCTGATGCACGTATTTCACTTCTGCCATTGCCGGATGCAGACCACGGTCGGGGTTAACAAGACCGTTGCAGAGGAAATTACCGTCGCTGGGTGCATTTACTCCGAAGTCACCTCCATAAGCCCAGTATTCTCTTCCGTTCTTGTCTTTCTGGAGCAGACCCTGATCTACCCAGTCCCAGATATATCCTCCCTGAAGGTTCGAATATTTATAGATAGCCTGCCATTGTCCCCAGAGATTTCCGGTAGAGTTGCCCATTGCGTGTGCATATTCTGACGGGACAATAGGACGGTCGCTGCCGTTCTTGCCGATATCTTCCAGCCAGCCGGCACCCGGATACTGAGGTACGTACATATCGGTGTTCCATTCCCATTGTGCACGTTCATAGTTGACGGGACGTTGCATGATGTTCTTGTCGGCTTCTTTCAACCAAAGATAAGTCTGGTAGAAGTTGTATCCGTTTCCGGCTTCATTTCCTAACGACCAGAAAGTGACGCTGGGGTAGTTCTTGTTGCGTTCGAACATATTGATTGTGCGATCCATGTGTGGTTTCAGCCATTCGGGATTGTTGCCTAATGAGCCGCCTTTACGTAGATCGTAGTACATACCGTGGCTTTCGATATTGGCTTCATCGTACACGTAAAGTCCGTATTCGTCGCAAAGTTCATAGAAACGGCGGTCCTGCGGATAATGGCAGAGACGTACACTGTTCAGATTATGCTGTTTCATTAGTTCGAAGTCCCGACGCATCAGTTCTTCGGTGACGTAATGTCCGGTTTCCGGATTATGTTCGTGGATATTGACTCCTTTCAATTTCAGCGGTTGTCCGTTGATAAACAGGCATACATAAGGTTTTCCGTTGGCGGCTTTCTGATCGATAGGTTTGATCTCGATGCGACGGAATCCTACGTTGAAAGGGATAATCTCATTGACTTTACCCTCTTCTTTGACAGTCATTACCAGCTTGTAAAGGTTCGGGTGTTCCGATGTCCATGTGTGTACATCGGTCAGATTCTTGTCAAAAGAAAGGGTTCGTGTCTCGTTGACAGGGACATAAGTTGTCTTCTCTTCGGTGGCAACTACTTTTCCCTGAGCGTCGAGCAGTTCATATGCCAGTGTCAGATTGGTTGCAGCCGGACGATGATTGCGCAGGTCGACGTTCAAAGCGAATACTCCGTTCTTGTAACTGTCATCCAGTGTCGATGTGATGCGGAAATCTTTCAGGGCGGCTTTGGGCTGTGAATACAGATAAACATCCCGTTCGATACCGCTGATACGCCAGAAGTCCTGACATTCCAGATAAGAACCTGTGCTCCAACGGAAGATTTTCAGTGTAAGTACATTCTTACCCGGTTTCACGTATTTGTTGATCAGGAATTCTGCGGGGTTCTTGGAATCTTCGCTGTATCCTACTTCTTGTCCGTTGATGTATACATATACACCTGATTTCGCTCCGGCGAGGTGGAGGTAGATATCCCGTTCTTTCCAATCGGCGGGAATATCGATGTCCCGACGGTAGACTCCCACGGGATTGGCTTCCGGAAGGGTGGGAGGCTGCGGATTACGGGGCTTGAACTCATAACCGTGGTTGGTGTAGATAGCCACTCCATACCCTTGTACTTCCCAGTTGCCCGGGACTTTGATATCATTCCAGGAGTCCGTGCTCACGGAAGGGTCGGTTATATTGGCGGGAAGGTCTTTGTAGCTGTCTGCGAAGAAGAACTTCCATGTACCGTTCAGCAACTGATAATAGTTGCTTTTTTCAAACTTCCCGGTAAGTGCATCAGTCCGGTTATCGTACGTCATGAAGGAAGTACGCGGATATTCTTTATTGACCGATACAACTTGCACATCCTGCCAGTAAGGTTTGTCGGATGTCTTTTCGGCCATAGCGCCTGTTGTTAACAGAGAGAATATTCCTGCCAGTAATAGGTGATATGATCTGTATTTCATGTTTTTCAATCTTGTTTCTTTTTTTATTTAACTTTGATATGGTCGAAGCCTTCCCCATAAACTCCGATAACGGCACTTTGCGATACAAATGCGTTGGGGTCGATATCTTTAATCAGTCGGAAGATGATGGTAGACTCCCGCTTTTTGGCAAGCACAAACATCATTTTCACTTCTCTGCCTGTGTAGAAGCCGGTTGCATTGATGATCGTCACTCCACGGTGAGGGTATTCGTTGATGTGTCGTCCTATCTCCTCATATTTATTGGATATGATAAAAAACTGGACAGACTGACGTGCGCTGTTCACTACCTGATCGAGGACGAAACTGCAAATGTAAAGTGTTGCAAATCCGTATACCACCTTCTCCCAGTCCTTCAGAACGAAATAACTGGAGGTAATGATGATCATATCGCAGATCAGTATGACTCTTCCCAAGGTTATGTCCCGGTATTTGTTGATGATGGCGGCAATGACGTCCGTACCGCCGGTGCTTCCGTTGGCGCAGAACGCAACTCCGATACCGCCGCCACAGAACGATGCTCCGATGACGCATGCCATGAAAGGTTGGTCGCGAAGAAGGGAAACGCCTGATGCCAGTTGCTGGATAACGGACAGGAAGAAAGTCAGGGTGAATACTCCAAAAATAGTTTTAATACAGAACTTTAATCCCAATAACTTAAGCGCAAGCAACAATAAGAAAAAGTTAATGCTGAAATATGTATACTGTACCGGGAATCCCGTTGCCCAATATACAATAGATGCAATACCCGGCACTCCGCCCGTCGTAATGTCGTTGGGGAGTAGGAAAACGGTCCATCCGATGCCATAAAGTATCATACCTACGGCGATCATCACATAATCTTTGGCTTCCCGAAGGATAGTCTGTCTAGAGGGTTTTAAAATATCTGCTTTCATATAGGTGATTATAATAATCAGTAAAGTGCCGAACATGAACTTACGGATAACCTGACTTTTTCCCAGTCTGGCTATCCGTAAGTTTATATATTAATAAGGTATAATGGCTTATTCGGCAAAAGCATGTCTGTAACCTTGCACTTTGTTCCATCCGCCACGGGTGAAATCAGGAACTTCTACCGGAGCAGAACCGTTTTCGATGGAGAGTCTGGTCAGTTCGGCCATACAACACCATTCTGCGAGGTCGTAAACGTCCATGTCCAGTGGCAAACCATTGCGCAGACAGTATACCAGACGATAGTCCATGATATAATCCATACCGCCGTGTCCACCTACTTTCTTGGCAGTTTCTTCCAGTTCTTTGTGAATAGGATCTTTGTATTTAGCCATCAATGCTTTTTTTACATCTTCAGATACAGAACCGTGTGCGTTCAGCTTTTCGTGATTCGGCACATCATTAGAGTCTACTTGTGTAGGTCTCAGACAGTATTCCTCAATCGGATATTTGCTGGCATAGCCATCAGCTCCAACTACCTGGTACATACGGCTGTAAGGACGGGGAGTCATTACATTGTGCTGTATCAGCATTGTTTTGCCGTTCTCCGTACGGATGAGGGTTGTGGTCTGGTCTCCGTTCTGGAAGTCTTTTACTTCTTTTCCGGTAGACTTTTTAATGTATGCCGGACCGTTCACAGCTTTGGTGTCCATAGCTACGAGAGTTTTCATACGGTCGCCACGGTGAATATTGAGTACCTGGCAAGCCGGGCCCATACCATGAGTTGCATATACATCACCACGATGTTTCTGATTGTAGTCCATACGCCAGTTGTTCCAGTAATACGGCCAGAAGTCTTCCAGATTGTGTATATAAGCACCTTCTACGTGAAGTACCTCACCGAATACACCTTGTTGTGCCATATTGAGTGAAGTCAGTTCAAAGAAGTCATATACGCAGTTTTCCAGTTGCATACAGTGTTTGCGAGTCTTTTCAGAAGTGTTGATTAGCTTCCAGATTTCATCCAGTGTCATAGCGGCAGGTACTTCGATGGCTACATGTTTGCCATGTTCCATAGCGTATACACCCATGTCTGCATGGTGTTTCCAGTCTGTAGCTATGTATACCACGTCGATATCGTCACGTTCGCAGAGCTTTTTCCATGCTTTTTCGTCTCCTGCGTAGGAAGCTGCTTTCGGCAGACCGGCTTTCTCCAGTATCTTTTGAGCATTTTCAACACGTTCGGGGAGAAGATCGCATAAAGCTACAATCTGAGTTCCCGGAATATGTGTCCAGCGTTCAACCGCACCGGGACCGCGCATTCCCAATCCAATAAAGCCTACACGGACTGTTTCAAGTTTAGGAGTAACGAGTTGGATTACATCTTGCTGATTTGCCGGACGAGCCGGAGTTTCTACTTTAATCGGAGAGAACTTTGCTTTTGTCTTTTGAGCAAAACTGGTCTGGCAGGTCAACAATGCAAGACCGATGAGTGTGTTAAGTAGTAGTTTCTTCATCTTTCTTTTAATTTTTAATTGGGGGTTATTAATTGGTTTTTCATTTCGGTGTCAAAAATACTAATTAATTAATCAATCCAGTGTAATTATTGTAGATATTTTCATTGCCCGTCTATATTTTTGGTAGAAAAAGAGTCGCACTATTCGCTATGTTATAATGATATTTTCGGCATCGCCCGAACAGTGAGCGATGCCGTTTCTACATCTGTAATGTGTGTTAAGTTAAATTATTCTTATAACAGAATACGTTTTCCGTCAGCTTGTACGGCATATAATTTGGCATTCACCATCAATATAGATGAAGGAATCTCGAAAGTCGTGAAGGTAGAAAAATAAAGTAATTTTCCATTTTCATCATTCTCTCTGAGTTCAAAAGCCACAGCTTCATCTCCGTTTTGGATGGAGACCTTGCGTCCTGCCAGCTCTGCCGTGATAGCTTTGGTTATCTTCTGATTTTCTTTGAATTGAGTGTAATATCCGACATCTCCGACTGCCGAATAGCGGTAGTCATTCGATGGAAACTCACTTTTCTTTCTGTCTTCAATGTATTGGAAAGCATGTTTCGGGGCAGGGAATTGTGCCATGTATTCTTTTGCTTCCCGAATCATCGCATCACTTACATAGTATTTGTATGTTCCATACTGTTCGATAGTCGTATTGACAGGTTCGAAGAATCCCCACATCTCGAAAAAGTCTGTCAGGTTCTGATTGGCGGCTTTACTTGCCATTTTGGCAAATTCAAGTTGCTTTTTCCCGGGATCTTCACCTTCGGTCATATTCACTTCACGCATCAGTTTGAAAAGTGTTTGCCAGAAATCTGTTTTATATTCGCATCGGTGATAGTAAATCCATAGTTGCCAGTTCATTCTCATATGCGTTTCTGTGTCTTCGTTCTGGTGGGTTGCGTCTCCCATATTATACCAAGCCTGCCCGTTGGCATAACGGGCGGTTGCAACGCTTCCTAACCCGTTACCACGCGATTTGTATTTTCCTAATTTATAGATAATGAAATTAGAGAACAGATTATTAGATGATTCGGTAGAACTGGCCCAGTTAATAGCTGCCTGATGAACATGGCCAATTTCATGAGCTGGTCCCCACGCGTTATCTTCCGCCGCCATTACATTATCTTCCAACAAGATATTGCCTAAGTAGGTATAGACAAATCCGATTTGATAGTCAGAAGCCCACATATAACTTCCTTCCGGTGAGATGGCAAATAAATGGTTGTTGACTTGTGATGGGCGTACATCGTCAATTCCCATTAATTCTTGTTGCCAGCCGACAATGTTATCCCATAGATGGATGGCTGAGAGGATGTTGTTGGGTACATATTCCAATAATTTGTTGCGGTGGAAATAGAACATGATCTTTTCACCGCGTATGCAGAAGTATTTGTGTGTTGATTTTTTCAATAATTCAGCGTATTTTTCGTCTGTCTTATGTTCTTTCAGGTCGAAGAAACCGTTCACTGTGCCACTTCCGAGTGGTATGTGAATTTTGATGGGTTTTGCTGTATTTGAAGTCAGTTCGGTGTTGTACATGACAAACAATTGTCCTTCTCCTTTCATAGTCAGTTTGTTGACTCCGGGATTTAGCATATAGACATCGCCTGAAGAAGCAGTTTGCTTGTATTCTGTTCCTGTTTCCCAAATACACTGCATTGAAATATTCTGTCCGTATGTGTCACCAACCAATACGATGATATCGTCTCCTGCCTTGACGGATATACCAGTCGGATTGTCGAGATCACTATATTTCTTAGTCATTAATTTATCCGCCCATTCAGCAATATTACTGTATGGTTCATAGCTGCGAATGCGAAATTCTTTTTCCCATTTGTCGTATGTATTGTCACGAACCGCTTCTGCTATTCTGACGAAATAGTCTGGCAGAGCTTGTATCTGTTCGTTGGTGACGTTGTTCTTTATTTCCGTACAAGTTATATCGGTGAATACGGTAAGAAGTTGTTTATCCAGTGTTTTATCCGTATTTGTTTTGTAAAATTCCATTTCATCACAGCTTACAAAATCACCCAGACCGCTTAATACTTCGAATTTGATTCCGGTCGCTTTTATGCCTTCTGAAAATGAAACTTTGGAAGGAGCATTCTGCTCTTTAAAGTCATATTCTCCCTGTAATGTATAATCTGATCGGTCAGGATTGGTTGTTGTATATACTTTGACCTTTCCGAAGTTTCCATTACCGGATCGTGTATAATAAATTAAGTAGTCTATTTCCGTATCTCCTTTAAAATAGTATTCCAGCGTGACAGGGAATTTGGCGGATTGTCCCCACGGAGTGTGGAAAGGGGCAGCTCCATCAGTTGAAAATTTGCCATCATATGTATTTTCAATATCCTGTCCCTCCTGATGCTCACTCGCTTTGCCTCCGGTTGGTGTAACCTTGATGTCACCCTCAACAATTACTTCGCCTTTGGCATATTGATTAACGGTGATAGTATAGGTAGCAGTAGTTGATGTTACTTTTATGTTGGCTGTTCTTTTGGTTTCGCCTGTATTTTCATTCACTGTAATTCTCAGGAAAGTTCCTTCTGCTGCTGTCTTTTGTTTTGAGCATTGTAGCCAGTTTGCTTCATAAGAGACACTCCATTGAGCTAACTCCATAGATGTGTTAATTGGAATCTGGACAGACGTACTTGATTTATCCAGATTTTGTATCAGATATTCTTCACTGATACTGAAGGAGCTATTTATAATCGATTTTTCGGTATCCTTGCATGCCAGTGAAACTGTGAATAGAGTAAAAAGGGCTAACAGGTTAGTAATGAATCTTTTTATTGTCATTTTTTTGCTGTATTAGTTTTTAAGATAGATGAGGTATAAAAGGGTGAATCAAAAGTCTGACTCACCCTTTGTCTCTCATTTATTATTCGGACAGTATGAACAGACTAAATTCGCTCCATACAAAGAAGGAACCACCGGTCCAGTTGCTTTCACATTTAAAGCGTAAGGTGTTGGCAGCATTGTCTATTGAAACGTCGGGAGAAACATAAACTCCTGCAGCACCTGACGGGAGACCATCTTCATCCCACGCAAAACGCTTGTAAAGTTGTAAATTGTTCTCATTCGTTCCTGTATATAAATTGAACCATGCCAAAGCGGCATTTCCGTTATTTGATCTGTTTGTATAGGTGAAACGGAATGTCTTAGTTGATACGGGCAATTTTACTTGAACATAATGCTTGTCGGCAATTGATACACTCCACGCGCTGTGGAAGTAGGTACCTATATCTCCATCCAATAAATTAGCTAAGGAACCTTCTGACGGTTCTATTGCATTACTGGAAAGCATGTCCGCTGTCAGACTGTATTTTTCAACAGATGCAACCAGTATAAATGGATTCGTGTCGAATTCGAAACCGTCTTTTCCATTAATTTCCAGAATCTTTATACCCACATTTCCGGAGGTCTTCGTAAACTTAGGGATATTAACCTGAACAGAAGATGTGTTTCCAGGCTCAAATGAGATGATATCCGAAACCAACGTTGCTCCTTCTAAGGTAGTAGTAGTTTCATCAATTGCTACTTTACAGGTGAAATTCCATTGGTTTTCGACTTGCAATCCTAAATCAAGAGCAATGGTGCCTCCACTTTGGGGCAGATATTTAGTCACGGTTCCTGAACTGGATTCAGTGACTGAAAGAGAGGGAGTAATAATCTCCGGTTTCAGAACTAATGTGTTTTTATCCGCCAGGATGGAATCGGATGTACTGGTCAGCATGATTGGAAGGACACACGTTTGTCCCTCTTCAAGAGTCTGCTCAAAGATTTCTATCTCGTTGGTATTCAACTGTAAATTGATGATCTTATAGGTTTCAGCAGAAGAATAATCGAGTTCTTCCATGTTGAACGAATAACAATTGGCAGGCATTGCCACATAGTCCAAACCTCTCTCGGAGATATACTTCTCAAAATTGACTGCATCCATTGCACCGATATGGGCAGAAGCTGTCAATGTGGGTTGACTTCCGGATTTAATGACCGTTATTGAATAGTTAGTAGCCTCTCCTGTTTTATAAAGATCTACGGCTTGCTCACCGGTGGTCTGCAGTGATAGTATTTTCTCATATTCCTGCGGATAGGTATCGTCATAATTGTCGCAGGAAGTATTCATCAGAATCATCCCGCACAAACACAATGCTATTGATATATGTTTCATATATATTCTATATTGTTATGAATGAATAAAAAATAATTAATATCCGGGTGCTTGTACCATTTGCGGATTTTTGTATACTTCGTTGTAGAATACCGGATTCAGGTACATGCGGTTTTCCCACACATAAGGTGCATCAACTGTAGTTCGTTTATTAAATTCTTCGAATGTGGGACTTTGAACTTCTGCATTCAATCCTTCCCGTTTGTTTGCTCCAAAGTACTTGGCTCCTTCTGCCCAACGGCGGACATCGAAGAAGCGGTGACCTTCGTTCCATAATTCAACAAAACGTTCATTGTGTACCCAGTCTTTTATTGTCATATTATTTGTGATATCAGCCAATGTTAATTTAGGGATTCCGGCACGTTCACGAACAGGATTTAGTGCATCAATGGCTTCCTGTGTATTTCCTAATGCTGCATGGCATTCTGCTACGTTTAGGTAGAGTTCGGCCAGGCGGAATAAGATAGTAGGTGCGCTTGTTCCGCTTGTAGAACCGCCGGCTGTATAGAATTCAGTTACCGGATCAACAAACTTTTGTGTCAGGAACCCTGTGACACTATGGTCACGATTAAATAGAGACGGATTGTAACCGTGCATTTCCGAATTCCTCATTTCCAGTTTCAGAGGAGAACCGGCCGCAAATTTAGTTCCGTAGTCACCACCGTCAAAAGCCATCCATGCATAGAAACGAGGTTCACGACCCACATTCAATTTGATAATGTCTTCCCGTGAAGAGATACCTGCTGACTCAAACCATTCAGAGGAAGGAGTAAAGTCAAGGTCTTTTTCAGGTAGTTTCCCGTTAGCTGTATAGAAATGTTCGAACGTATATAATGTAGGAGATACACCACTATAACCAGCATGCCATGTTCCATCCGATTTCTTCAGAATACGAAGCGGATAACGGGAATAAAAATCAAACTGGTTGGATAATCCCCAGATAATTTCTTTGTTTCCTTCAGATTCACGTGTACTTACGGCATAGCGCATCTTCATTACGTTTTTCAGGAATTCTTTATTATCTTCCACGTCTGCTACTCCGGGAACAAAAGGTAAGTTCAGGGATTGTCGGGAGTAATATTCGTCGTCATCGTAAAGTTCACGGTCACCGGAAGTTGTAGCTAATGTAAGTGCTTCCTGACATGCGGCCAGTGCTCTTTCCCATTTGCTCTTGTCATAAGTATTGCTTACCAAAGCTTTACCGTAACCCGGAGTCTCGAAATTCTCATTCTGCCAGTTAGGGTAGGGGAAACTTCCGTTCCATAAAGGAGATGCGGCATAAAGTAACAAACGTGCTTTTACAGCTTTAGCTATAGTAGATGTAGCGCGACCCCATTCATTGGTAACGGTGCGGTTGGCAGGAAGTACTTTGGCGGCTTCATCCAGCTGGTTCGCAATCCAGTCTACACAATAGTCAAAGTGAAAACGTCCATTATACTCTGACGTTGGGGTATCCATCGGAATGTACGAGTCTGTAATTGGGATGGGACCATATCTTCTTAAAGTAGCGAAGTGGTAATAAGCTACCAGGAATTGGCATTCGGCTCTCCATTGTTCCTTTTCTGCATCAGATGCAATGTCGCTTCCCGCATTTTCCAACTTTTGTAAAAACAGATAACATTGTCCTATATATTGGTAAGTAGTTCCCCATAGCCAGTCTTGGTTAGTGGATGATGCAGTGTTAAATGCATAGGCGCCCCAATAACCGTCTGTGTTCCATGAATAAGGTAATACATATTCGTCTGTCGTAGAGTTTATTTCCCCCAGATAGGCACTGGGTAAGTCTGTACTGACACCTCCATAACAGGAATAAAGAAATCCTAAAGCTCGGGTGGGGCTTGACATTGCGTCATCGATATTGGGTTGTTCGGGTGGAACGACGTCTAGATAATCACATGAGGTTAAGCCCAATGCAGTGATAATAACTGCTATACTTATATTTTGAAAGATGCGTGTTAGTTTCATATTTTTTCTCATAATAAATTAGAACTGAAGTTGAATTCCGACATTGACAGTTTTTTGCATAGGATAACTGTTCCAAGAAGACAGTTCAGGATCCCAAAGGTCAAACGGACTAAAGGTGAATAGATTGGCTGCGCTGACGAAAATACGTCCGTAAGGTATCTTATATCCTACTTCTACATTCTTCAATCGGAGGAAAGAACCATTTCTCAACCAGTAACTACTGTTCACTGTATTGTTGGCAACGTCTGTTGCAAGTAGTCCCAAACGAGGATATTTGGCATCCCAATTCTGTTTTTCTTCCGACCAGTAATTATCGGCTATATATTTTAATACATTTCTGTTACCGACGGCTATTCCTTCTTGGAAAGGGTCAATACCGTTTGTCATGATAGAACGCAGAGCAGAGCCACTGAAGAAGACACCAAAATCAAACTTTTTGTAGTTGACAGTTCCGCCAAATCCGTATTGTAAGCGTGGAGTACTTCCATATTTGGAGATCATCGTCTGGTCATCCGAATCAATGATACCATCACCGTTAAGGTCACGATATTTAATATCTCCGACCTTGGGTGTAGAACCCAAATTCTGGGCAGGGCTGTTATCTATTTCTTCTTGTGACTTGAATAAGCCTTCTGCTATGTAGCCGGTAATGCGTGAATAAGGTTTTCCGGTTTCTGACTTCCATATAGTCGGATATTCCGGTTCATCCACATAGACCATTTTATTTTTGTTGTAGGTGAAGTTTGCCTGTAGACTGACAGACAAATCTTTGGAGAAGTTATTGGCATAATTAATACTGAATTCCACTCCTTTATTATCCATTTTACCAATATTACTCCAAGGTTTGGCAATATGATAAGCCAGCGATTGTGGCCATGCTTCACGGTTCATGAAGATGTCATAACGCTTGTCGTAGAAATAATCGAAGGTAAATGTCCAGTTTCGGAACAATGTAAAATCAATACCGATATCGAGCTTCTTTACTTTTTCCCATCCCAAACCGGACATGGCGTAGTATGCCATCTGAGGACCTCCTAATTGGTAGTCCATATTTTGTCCGGAAGTCCATTTCAGATAAGACAGGTCGTTGTTTGTAATCTTGTCTATATACAGGTAATAACTTCCGCCGGCTGTTGCCAGATCGTCGCTACCTACAAGACCGTAGGAACCTCTGATTTTGAGATTGTCCACTACATTTTTCATTGGTTCGAAGAAAGCTTCATTGCTTATCACCCATCCTAAAGACACGGCAGGGAAGAATCCGAAACGGTCTTCTTTGGCCAGACGTTCGGTCCCGTTGTAACCGAAGTTAAACTCAAACAGATAGCGTTGTCCGTAATCATAAGTAAGACGTCCGGAAAGGCCTTGATTACGGTTGGGTAACACATCGCTTCTGTATTCGCGTTGTTTGTAGAGTAACATGGCACCTACATTATGCAGACCGAATTGACGGGCATAGTTTAGGTTGAACTGTAATTCAAATGTTTGGTCGGATGACTTTCCGATAGCCGACTGACTGATATAATCGCTGCCATTCGAATTTAGCAGTTCCAATTCATAATTCGTATTTTCCAGGTCGGTTTCATCATAGCTTCCGCTTTTTATGCGATAATAATAAGGAGCAATGCTACGATCAAAGTAAGAACTTGACCAGGTTTTGAAATTTACAAAAGCATTAATTTTAAGCCCTTTAGTGATAAAATCCAAATCCTGATCTATCTTGATAACTGTGTTAAGTGTATTTTCGTTCGTTTCGGCAAATGATGTCATCATCCTGGCATAGGGGTTCGTGTATAAGGTACTTCCTGAGATGATGTTGTTGCCGTACATGATACGCCCGTCTTGACTTGGATAAGTAACCGGAAATTCTATGGGGGTAGTAGTCAGAATCTGTTTGAACAAATCCTCGCTTGATACATTCGGGCTTTTTTTCTGACGGATCTGAGCGTTCATATTCATTTTGATTGTCGTCGTCGGCGTCAGTTTATAAGCAATATTATTCTGGAAGGTATAGTTCATTATATTAATATTGTTGTTCCATGAATATGCTTTCCCTGTGTTCAGCAAGCCTGAATCATGGCTGACATCCAAACTCATGTAATATTTAACTTTAGAACCACCACCGGAAATGTTGACGTTGGCACGTTGGCGCATACTCATGTTTTTAAACAATACGTCTTGCCAGTTTACATCGGGGTATAGGTATGGGTTGACTCCGGATGCCGTACGTTCCATGTCTGTAGCACTGTATTTGGGTGTAGCGGAAGAGTTTCTGGCTAATGAAGCTTTATTATACATATCCATATAAGTAGCTCCGTCCACAAATTCCGGGAACTTGTCTAAGTAGTTGAAAGAATTTTCTGCTGTAACGTTGATGGATGTTTTACTATTGTATTCTCCGCCTTTAGTTGTGACGATCATTACACCGTTAGCTCCGCGTGAACCATAGATAGCGGTGGCAGATGCATCTTTAAGGATAGAGAAACTTTCAATATTCTCGGCCGGCACATAATTAAGGTCACCGGATGATATTTCTACATCATCCAGTAAAATCAGAGGAGTTGCTCGTCCACCGAAAGTACCGATACCGCGAATGTAAAATTCGGCACCGGAGCCAGGCTCTCCGGAATTTGTTTTTGCGATGACACCCGCCAACTTTCCGGCAAATGAATTGGATAAAGTAGATGACGGCAGCTTGAGGCTGGCACCTTTTATACTTGTGATAGCTCCTGTTACGCTGACCTTCTTTTGGGTACCGGAACCGACTACGACAACTTCATTCAAGGTATGATCGTCTCCTTCCAGTACAATTTTGATATTCCCTAGATCTTCTACAGGAACTTCGCGAGTTTTATATCCGATGTAAGTTACGACAAGGATCGTCTTATTGTCGGGTATGGAAAGACTAAAATTACCATCAATATCCGAGATTGTACCGGTGTTCTTGTCACCTTTAATCGTGATGTTAGCTCCAATGATGGGGCTATCGTCCACTGCGTCTATAATAGTACCGGTTACAGTACGTTTTTTCTTTTGTTGGGTGTTATTCGTTTTTTGTACGTTAAGAATAACCTCTTTGTTTTTTACGATATAGCTAATACCGCTGTCTTTGAAAACTTCATCCAGAATCTCGTCAATAGGACCATTACAATTAATGTCTTTCCGTTGTTTGTCTTCGAGATCTGCTGCATTGTAGAAGAACGTGTAGTCGCTGTTTTTTTCTATAAGCTGGATAGCTTGCATAATAGTGATTGATTGCCCCTTGATAGATATGTGTCCTTGAGCTCCAAGAGCGGACAAGGGGTAAAAGAGCAAAACGAGTGCGATATGCTTCAGATATCGCCTCCGGTAACAACTGTGATTTTTTTTCATGATTTAACTTGTTGTGAGGTTAAATATTGGGTTAATTATTAGAAATATGGTTAATTATATATTACTATTTTTCTATTCTGTTTTTTGTATGTAAGGTTAAGGCTGAAACAGAGTTTATCTATCACGTCATCCAATGTTTCATCATAACGGATGCTGCCTGTGAATGAAGGCTGTTTAGTAAACTTTCCTTCTAGAATTATATTTGATTGGTATATTTGATTTATAATCGAAATGAGCTGGGATAATGGGGTTTCTTTGAAGTTGTATCTTCCGTCCTTCCAATTGATATCCATAACATTCTCAACTAATGTTTGTGCATTGTTTGGATTATACATTACCTTTTGCGATGGAGACATGATAATTTTCTCTCCTGTAGATTCTACATTGAATTCAATTTTACCATGAAACAGCGTGATTTCATTTTTTTCAGCATTAGTTTGCTTGATTTGGAAACAGGTTCCCTTTACTTCTATAAAAGCTTTATTAATATGTACTTGGAAGAAACTGCCTTCATGTTTATATACCTCAAAAAATGAGTTGCCTTCTAACCATACTTCTCTTTTTTTGTTGAAGGCTTTTGTGTATTTAATGGAACTACCTGATTCCATCCATACTTTTGTACTATCCGGTAAAACGTGCATTTGGTTTTGTTGTGCTATCACCTTTATAAATTCGTCGTTAATATTATCTCTGATTGAATTCATCCAAAATCCTCCTATTGTTAGTAAAAGAGCAAGTGAAGCTACGGCAAAATGCCATCTTAGTTCTGTTAGAACTTTGTTTCTTTTCCTATCTACACATCTTGCTTTTACTTTTTCCCAGATCTGTTCTTTTATTTTAAAATCTATAGCTTTATTTTCTGATTCATTCCATTGTATTTTAAGTTCTCTATCCACTGATTCCAGGTCAGCATAGCTCCTTCGCTGCTTTTTAGTCAGCTGTCCTGCCAGCAAACCTTTAATCAAACTCATCTTTGTATCTTTATCCATCCTATCTTACTTTGTTATTATTCTATTTATTATTACTCGTATATTATAAATACACTTGAGTTAAGTCTATCCCCACATCCCTTCGATAAAAAAAATAGCAAAATTATTATTAAAACCACAACAACTTAATAATCAATATACTACCACCCAATTAAAAAGAAGTTTTTTTTTCGAAAAGTCATTTTTTTATCTTAGTTCTAACAGAACTTAGTTGAAATTAATAATTAGAATAGATTTTGAAGACATTATTAAAGGAAAAAAGGTAACTTTATTATAAATAAAAATCAAAAAAAATGTTGCGGTTAATAGTTATTTCTTTATTTTTGTAACACAATTGAAAAGAGATGGAGGAGACAATAATTCTGGAAAAGGTAAAAGCGGGAGATGCGGCTGCATTTTCTTTGCTGTATGACCTTTATTGGCTGAAGGTTTATAACTTTGCACGACTTTATATCACTTCATCTTCCGTGATTTCAGAAGTAGTTCAGGATGTTTTTGTGAAAGTTTGGGAGTCCAAAGAGTTTCTTGATATTACCAAGAATTTTGATGGGTTGCTTTTTATGATTACCCGTAATATTATATTCAATTATTCGCGTAGACATTTTAACGAGCTGAATTTTAAAATGACAGTTCTGAAAGGACTTGAAAATTCTTATGATATAGAAGAGGAATTGGATGCTGCTGATTTGAAGAACTATATTGATAAATTGATTTCGCAACTTCCGGCCAGACGACAGCAGATCTTTAGAATGAGCCGCGAAGAGCATCTATCTAATCGGGAAATCGCGGAACGTTGTGCAGTCAGTGAAAAAGCAATAGAACGGCAGATAACATTAGCATTGAAGTTCATCAAAGAGAACCTTCCTTTATTTGTCGTATTTATGGGATAAAGGCTCAAACGTATTCATACCCATGCTTGAGTCTGAATACGTTTAATTGGCTATATGGTGTTTCTTATTTTTTCAGTTTAAAGAAAGGATTCTTGCTAATCTTGACATCCGAAGGTTTCATCTTTTCAATTGTAACAATACGTCCTAATACATCCCCTTCAATCTTATTGTTTGAAATAACTACAGATTTACATGCTTCCAGCGTAATACCTTCTTTGCGATAGTGATAAGGCTGGTAAGTCGTATCACGTATGAGTGTATTGGAGGAGAAGGTGAGCCCGTTTACCGAACGTGCGAAGAGTATCGGATAATCAAATAGGTGGAAGGTATTATCCATAATGCGGATATTGCGATGATAGGGGTACTTCTGTTCCGGTGTCGGTATTTCCGGGTCAATGCTAATCACAGCTTCACAGAATTGATAAATTGAAGAATTGCAAGGGTAACGGAAATCATTGTTGCGTATCAGCACATCTTTGACAGCTCCTGATTCATACCATGCGTTTGCGTCTCCGGCAATCAGAATGGCAGAGCCGCTGGATTCGAATACATTGTTCTCGATAATAACCTTGCCGGGAGTAGATACAAGCAGACCACGTGCCCGGCAACTTCCGAAATGGCAGTTGCGTATTTCTGCATCAGGTGTGCAGGTCAGATTCTCTATTACATATCCGGCTTCCACTCCGGCTGGAAGTGGTACTGATAATTCGATGATAAATTCAGCTTTATTCAGTGCTTCAAATTTATTCATTTTACCGGTAGCTACGGTACGCATGGTTTTATGCTCTATAAATCCGATTGTTTCGTCTGGGCGTCCCCATTCCATCCCTTCACTCATGTCTTGCATGAACTTGCATTTGATACGGGTAGGAGAAAGAACTTCCATAATACGGGAACATGTTCCATGGATGTTAATAGGGTCATCCATCAATCCTGCCCAACTACAGTTCTCAATCTTGAGTAATCCGCTGCATCCCATGAAGTGGAAACCGTCGTCATGTCCGCTCAGCACACGTTTCTTGGAAGTGTTAGGGATGATATGTACATCATTGAAAGAGATATTCTTGCTATATTGTGACAGAATTCCCAGTCCGCAGGTATGGAATAGCTTTACGTTCTCTAGCTTTGTATCCATACTGTGGTAAATGAAGATACCGGCGTGATCTCTGGTGCTGTGTCGTAACACAAGGACCGTACCCGGCGCAGGGAAGAATTTATCAGCCTCCTTTTTAGGATCGGATAAGCGTATTAATCCGGGGTTTATTTCTGTTGCATCGTATGAGCGCCAGCCTAAGTTATCACCTGTATTTGGCAGGACGAGATGGGTGTCGGGATCAAACTGCATGATCGCCCAAAGACTGCTTTTCCATCCTTCGCCGACAAAAGTCAGTCGTTTGTTTTCTATGATATAAGGATATTGGTGGGAGTCGATTTCGATCTCAAGGTATTCGGAGGTAGATTGAGTGACAATACCTTGCGCAGTTAATGGGATTTCCCAATCGACGGAGAAATTCTTTAAAGTAATGTTCCGGCAATGATCCAAAGTGAATGGTTGCATCCGTCCATGCATAATAAACTCAGAACCATTACCGTCAATCGTCAGATCATTGATCTGCTCCAATAGCACGGCGAGAATTTTGGGATTAACATCGTAGGTGTTCGTTTCGTAATAATCTTTTTCGATAGCATGTTGTGCCCAGAAGTCATATCTTCCTTTTGGGAAAACAAGCGTGGAACCGGGATGTTGCTTGCAAGCATCGATTGCCTTTTGTATAAATGGAACTGCGTTGATACGGCTGTCGGGTTTCAAACCGAAATCAGATACGGAAATAATCTTGCTTGCTGCAATGCTGTTTACGCAAAGTAAAAGTGCAGATAGTAAGCATGTCTTTAATGATAGGAATGTTCTCATGTGTTTTTTTATAGTTTAATTGGGGTAAATAGGTAAAATCTAATGTTTGTGTTTTTTCCAGACACCTCTGGTGAAATCCGGTATTTCTACAGGAATACTTCCGTTCAATACTGACTTCTCGCTTAATTCGGTGATACACGACCATTCGGCTGCATCATAAACGTCCATGTCAAGGGGCAGTCCGTTGCGCAGGCAATATATTAACCGATAATCCATTACATAGTTCATTTCGTTCGGTAATCCTTTACGATGTGCTTCCTCGCCGATGGTGGCGCTAAAAGGGTGTTTATAGCGAGTTAATACTGTCTCCAGTGCTTCGCCTTCAAGCGGAGTATCTCCATGAGAATCCAGGGCAATGCATGGTACCGGATATTTTTGTGCAAAGCCGAGTGTACCGCATACTGTTTGCAGGCGACTGTAAGGGCGGGGAGTAGAAACATTATACTGAAGCATGATCGTTTTTCCTTTGGCGGTATGGATAAGCGTGGTGTTGACATCTCCCAGCTTATACTTCTGACGGGCTTCCGGTGAGTTCTCTCCGAATCTTTTCCGCGCATACTCGCTCATGCCGGCCTGATGGGTGGACATGGATACGAGATATTCCATTCTGTCATTGCGGTGGATGTCGAGAATCTGACATGCAGGTCCCAGTCCGTGGGTGGGGTAGGGATTGCCTGTATGTTCGATACTGTATCTTTTTCCCCAGTGATTGTGGTAACCGCCTTCGCTCTCTTCGGCAAAATACATGGAACGGAGATCGTGAATATACGCTCCTTCTACATGCATTATTTCTCCGAGTACACCTTGACGTGCCATTTCGAGAGTAGTCAGGGCAAAAGGGTCATAACAGCAATTTTCCAGCATGATACAGTGGCGTCTTGTCTTTTCTGCTGTATCGACCAGTTGCCAGCATTCGGCTATATTCATGGCGGCAGGAACTTCGATAGCTACATGTTTGCCGCATTCCATTGCATAGGTTGCCATTGGGGTGTGAGTGAGCCAGTCTGTACAGATAAAAATTAAATCCAGATCGTTGCATTCACACATCTTTCGCCAGCCGCCTGGTCCGGTATATCCCGTGGCTTCGGGGTGCTTTGCTTCTTTGAGTATGAGTTGGGCTTTGTTCAAGTTACCTTCCCTGATTTCGCTGAGAGCTTTGATTTCGGTTCCTTCTATTTGCAGATAACGTTGCAGGGTGAGTAGCCCTCGATTCCCCAATCCTATGATTCCGATGCGGACAATTGGGATAGGGGGGTGTGCCAATTGCAGTACGTGTGATTGCGTTGGAGAATCTTCCATGTTCTTAGAGGTTTAAAGTTATACAAAAAAGAGAATCTAATTTCTCAGATTCTCTTTGAAGAGCGGAAGACGGGGCTCAAACCCGCGACCCTCAGCTTGGAAGGCTAATGCT
>OJNQ01001053.1_pt1 | contig 20449 bp, 19 predicted proteins | sample 1597621 | NCBI WGS metagenome assembly OJNQ01 (sample SAMEA2452137, study PRJEB22498) | human gut metagenome | reverse complement strand
GATTAACAAGCAACGAAGTGAAATCTTCTCCAATAAGCTCACCGGCCAATTCTGTAAATATATCATAAACTGCCTCATATCCACACGCTGCACACAGCGACTGAATCTTGTCGAAATCAATCTGATGTCTATTATTACGAAGGAAAAGCCCCCAATCCAGCAATATTCGAAGGTTAATTCCTTCTATTCCAAAATGACGAGCCATATGCCGCAATAAATACAGCACATTAAACATCGGAGACGGAAGATAATATCCACCGTCTGCTACCCGTAAACAATGTTCCGCTTCTTCGTTCAGAAACTCATTGATAAGCTTTTCCGTTTTATGATGAGAGAATGCCAGCAAATTACAATGATTCTCAACCATAACACCTTTATAATAAAAAACAGCATGTTTTTCATTATTCCGATTGACCGTTATGCCAAGTCGCTCTATTATCTCATTCCCCTTGATATAATCGTCAAGCAACAAATCAATATCCCCACACTCTCGATGCTCAGGCCTGGGATAATACACACTAAGCCCTATCCCTTTCAATACTATTGAACGAATACCTTGATTACCATAAAGTTCCGACAATTCATGCACAACCTGTATCTGTTGCTCATACCGCCGTTCTATAGCCTCAACACTCAACGCCCAACGCAGCTTTAACATCCGGGGCGGTTGAACCGATTCGGGAAGCTGACAAATCACTTCATACAGCAGAGCAAGCACTCCTTGCTTAGCTGCAATCTCAAACAGACGTTGCCATGTCGTTTCTTGTATAATAGGTATCTCCTGCAAAACAACATTTGAAGCCACAGATGCATGCAACAAAGGGAGCAATACATCATCAATCACATTCGATACTGAATCACTTCGATGATTCTCTTGATATACAACTCTTTGTCCAATCCTCATCTTGACCGACAGAATATTTTAATCATAGAGGCCACTTCAAAAATCTGTTCATCTGTCAACGAAGACCCGGACGGGAGACACAAGCCTCGATTAAAAATGTGTTCTGCCACGCCATTCCCATAATACACATTTTGAGCAAATACCGGTTGCATATGCATGGGGCGCCAAAGCAGGCGCGACTCAATGTCATGTTGTTCCAAATATTGACGAATGTCATCCGCTGTTTTGCCATTACATAAACTCGGCTCTACTTCAATACAAGTCAACCAGAAATTGGCATCATAATCCGAACCGGGATTTTGCTTCACCCTTATTCCTTCCGTATCGCTAAACAATTCCGTATACAATTTATGAATGGCCCGCCGACGAGCAATGTGCGCATCAAGTACCAACATTTGTCCGCGCCCTATACCCGCACAAATATTCGATAATCGATAATTGTAACCGATAGTTTCATGATAGTAATACGGTCGATTCTCCCTCGCTTGCGTAGCTAAAAAAACTGTCCGTTTGGCAGCTTCTTCCGTGCGGCAAATAAGCGCGCCTCCACCTGATGTGGTAATCATTTTATTCCCATTAAATGACAATGCGCCAAATTCTCCGAATGTTCCGCATTTTTGTCCTTTATATTCAGAACCTATGGCCTCTGCGGCATCCTCAAGAACCGGGATATTATATTTGGAGGCAATTCTACAAATTGTTTCTATTTGAGCAGGCATACCATATAAATGCACCGGAATGATGGCTTTCGGAAAACGTCCCGTTTTTGCATAACGATCGAGAATAGCCTCTTCCAAAAAATCAGGAGACATATTCCATGTCTCCTCCTCGGAATCGACAAAAACTGGTGTAGCCCCCAAATACGTCACCGGATTAGCAGATGCCGCAAAAGTAAATGACTGACAAATAACTTCATCTCCGGCTTGTACATTCAACAAAACCAACCCTAAGTGAATAGCAGCCGTTCCTGCCGATAACGCTACAACATACCGATTCTGCCCAATAAACTTTTCAAGTTCCCTTTCAAATGCATCCACATTGGGGCCTAATGGTACCACCCAATTCGTATCAAAAGCATTCTGAATGAATTGCAATTCATTTCCGCCCATTTGAGCCAGCGAAAGATAAATTTTCTGTTTCATTGGTAAATATATTAGTGGCCACAGGCCCGGAAAATTGTTTGCAGAATTAACCGTAAATCCTGCATGAAAGAATGGTTATAATAATAATCAAGGTTAATTCTCACCTTATCCGGGAAAATCACCTCGTCATTATACAGAACAGGGTTCTCTACCTGAGCAAGCATCTCCTCTTCATTCGCATATTTAAGGGACGCAGGGCCGGTAATGCCGGGACGCAGTTTCAGAATCAACCTATCGTCCCCCGTCAGTCTATCAGCATATCCTGGTACATCCGGCCGCGGACCGACAAAACTCATATCTCCGATTAATACGTTCCACAATTCTGGTAATTCATCAATTTTGTACTTTCTCAGCACTGCCCCCAAAGGCGTAATCCGATTCTCCCCGGCAATCGAAATAGAACATCCGGAATGGGATACCTGCATCGACCGAAATTTATACATCGTAAACAACCGACCATTTTGTCCCACACGCACCTGCCTGAAAAGCACAGGACCGTCCGGCATCTTAATACGAATCAATACCGCCACCACCAACAGCATCGGCCATAATAACACCAGTCCCAACAAAGCGACAATTCGGTCAAACAAAAACTTCAACAACATTTCGTCAAAGGCAATCCGAATAAATACTAAATCTTCACAGAATATAAACTGCAATCATTATACTATAAATTCTTTTTATACCAATCAATTGCCTCCATTAACCCTTGAGCAAAACTGTAATCAGGGGCATATCCCAACAATCGCTGCGCTTTGGAAATATCAGCATTACTATGCTTTATATCCCCATTACGTTCCGGACCGAACTTGGGCTCAATATCTTTACCAAGTGCTTTAGTCAAATTATAATAAATATCGATAAGATATTCCCTACCGCCATAAGCAATATTAAAAGCCTCTCCGGCCACTTCTTTTGGAGCCAGACAAGCTTTCAGATTAGCCTCGATTACATTTTCAATATAAGTAAAATCACGACTCTGCTTGCCATCGCCATGAATGATAGGCTGTTCATCATTCATCAATTGTTTGATAAACTTTGGAATAACCGCTGCGTATGCCCCGTTGGGACTTTGACGTCGTCCAAACACATTAAAATAACGTAAGCCATACGTATCCAACCCATAATGACGAGTATATTGTTTTGCCCACTCTTCATCGCAACGTTTCGTCAATGCATATGGCGAAAGTAAATTTCCCTCCGTTCCTTCTTTTTTAGGAAGATGCACATCATCCCCATAAACAGACGAACTGGAAGCATAAACAAACTTTTTTACCGCATTGATGCGCGCAGCTTCAAGCATATTCAGTGTTCCCTGAATATTATTTAAGCTATAAAACAAAGGCATCTCCAAAGAACGGGGCACACTCCCCCAAGCCGCCTGATGCAAAACATAATCCACTCCCTTGCATGCTGCGACACAAACATCCAAATCTTTAATGTCTCCTTTAATAAACTCATAATGCGGATTTCCGCTAAACAAATCCACATTTTCCGGCCTACCAGAAGATAAATCATCAAGACATCGAACCCGATAACCTAAATCAAGAATCGCCTCACACAAATTCGAACCAATAAACCCCGCTCCACCTGTCACTAAGAATAATGGATTGCCGGAGAATTTTAAATGTTTATATCCCATAATTTACAATCTCCCATCTACTTCCGTACGTTCCAATATCCACTTCACATCATAAACCACCGCCAGCTCCTTAACCAAGGATTGTATAGACAGCATGTTAAATACATCATGTGCCACCGCCATTATCACTGCATCATATTTTTTACTAGGCAACTCATTGAGTACATCAATTCCATACTCTGACCGGGCAACTTCCGAATTTACCCAAGGGTCATAGACAGTTATATGAAGATTGTACTCCGCCAATGCCTTATAAATATCCACTACTTTCGTATTGCGTACATCCGGACAATTTTCTTTAAATGTAAACCCTACAATAAGAATTTCCGAATCTAAAACCTGAATGCCCTTTTTCAGCATCAATTTTACCGTCTCTGTCGCAACATATTCTCCCATACTGTCATTCATACGACGACCGGCTAAAATGATTTCCGGATTGTAACCATGCCGTTGGGCACATTGCGCCAAATAATAAGGGTCTACTCCAATACAATGCCCCCCAACCAGTCCTGGCCGAAAAGGCAGGAAATTCCATTTTGTACTCGCCGCTTCCAAAACATCATGCGTATCAATCCCCATTTTATTGAAAATCTTCGACAGCTCATTCACAAAAGCAATATTGATATCGCGCTGAGAATTCTCAATAACTTTAGCAGCTTCAGCTACTTTTATTGTCGGAGCAAGATGAGTACCCGCTTCAATCACGGAAGCATAAACCTCATTCACGTACTTGCCAATATCAGGAGTCGAGCCAGAGGTCACTTTCTTAATCTTCTCAACCGAATGCAATTTATCTCCCGGATTGATACGCTCTGGCGAATAACCGGCAAAAAAATCTTCGTTTAATTTTAATCCGGAAACCTTCTCTACTACAGGTAAACACTCATCTTCTGTGACACCTGGGTAAACCGTAGACTCATACACCACAACATCCCCTTTGGAAATTACCTTGCCTACAGTTGTACTCGCACCTATAAGCGGGGAGAGATTCGGAGAATTATCCTCATCAACTGGGGTAGGAACCGCTACGATATAAAAATTGCAATCACGAATATCATCCACATTCGTCGTACAAATGAATCCGTAATTATCAATGGCATCTCTCAACAATGCATCATCCACTTCCAAAGTCGCATCGTGTCCTGCCATCAAAGCATCTACGCGTTTTTGGCTCATATCAAAGCCAATCGTTGTATACTTTGTTGAAAACAAACGAGCCAGCGGAAGCCCTACATAGCCCAACCCAATGACACAAATTTTAGTCTCCTTCATGACAATATTTTTTACATGTACCACACCTATTTACTCCAGCCAATCCCTTTCAAATATCCCATGCCATAGGTCAGATGCAACATCATAAATATCCACGGCATCTTGAGAATATTTTTAATCTTGCTTGTTTTTTTACTCGCAAAATAAGTACCCAATCCTAAATGCAAACATAGGATACCAAGGCAAAGGTACCAAATAGGACTCCAAAAAATTCCGGCCACAACAGAAATTATAAGATACAGAACAAAAACTAACGGGACAAGATGCCTAAAAGAAAGTGCAAATATTCCTTGTCTCAATAGAATCATATTCCATTGACCGTTACCCATAGCCTGCACACACATCTTTTTGAAAGTATTTCGCGTATAATAAATACTGGAAATTTCCGGATTAAAATAAAATTTATATCCTCTCTTTCTCATTCTCGCATGCAACTCAATATCCTGATTTCTTACAATGGTTTCATCAAAATATCCCACTGTTTCAAACACCGATTTTTTATAAAGTCCGTAAACCACGGTATCGACAAAACCGGCTTCGTCTGAAACTCGAAATGACGAATTACCTACTCCAAAGGGAGAAGATAAAACCAGCGATATTACATTATCCTGTCCATCGATGGATTGAGAAATCAATTTTCCTCCGACACAGACAGCCCCGACTTGAAGTATCGTTTCCACACTCTTTTCAATGAAATCCGGAGCGGCCGCAGCATGAGCGTCAATTCGAGTCACATACTCCCCTTTAGCGGCGCGGATACACAAATTCCATCCGGCAGACAAAATATACTTTTCATTCTTTATAATCCTAATATTAACGCCTTCTACCTCATAATGCCGCTTTACTCTCTCAATAACCGATAAAGTACCATCTGTAGATAATCCATCGGCAATAATAATTTCAAACCTATTTTTAGGATAGGTTTGATTTATCAACGACATCAGCGACAATTCAATGTATTGTTCTTCATTTCTGGTAACCAAAAAAGCAGATACAAATGGCAAATCATCTTGTTGCATTGGCAATCCTTAAACATTTACAACATAAAGTCCTCTATGCCCTTCAAAAACACCGTCAAAGCAGATTGCCGACCCATCTCGCTTCCAACGCGGATGAAGGTCGCACCGCACATCATTATCATATTTAAACGGAGCAAATACACGAGCCACCACATTAATTTCTTGTCCTGTTATATCCGTATCCCTAACGATTTTAATATCAGCCATCCGCGCTTTATCTGGATACGAATCTGTCACGACCAAAGAATTATCTACTGGACAATAACTGGGATGTCCATCATTACTCAACTGCGGCCACAAATGCTGAAAATTTTGTGTTTTATCTTTCATTAAGTAATAACCTTGTCCAATCCCTTTTTTTCGCTCAAAGGCGATAATCTCATCATCATTTTTCCAATAACAATGACTTACCATATCATCGTCACTCAGTACATACATATCTGAACCATCTACATTACAGGTAATAAGTCGCGTGTACTTTCTATGTCCACAGAACCAACGATAAAGCACCATAAAACGTTTCCCGTTCGGCGAAAGCATTAAATGGTTTACCTTATGTATAGCACCTACTTCCAACATTTCCGGCCGCGGTTGGAAACCGGCGAAATCCGTATACTTTAAAAGTTCTGTCACTTCTCCATTGACAAGATTCAACTTCCAGATAGCGACAGATTGAGGCAATGCAATACCTTTTGTTGTTTCGGGAAGAGCCGCATAACCATATCCTTTCCGAAGTTGATGAAGACGAGAGAAATCGAGTGTAAGAGCCATCGTACCATCGGAAGATACAGTATAGACGGGTAACGGCAATACACGCTCTTGCATAGTATCCACATTAAGAATGACAGCACAATATTGATTCGCGCGCATATCATTATAAATAATCTCCTTATCATAATGGGGCCCCAACCATTGCGCCATACACCCCTGTTGCACATTCCATGTAGACGTTGTTGCAAGACGTTTCACCTGATTCTCCTTCAACGTGTCAATTAATACGATATCTGCAGAGCACAAGGGGTCTGGAGTACGCCATGTCTCATTCGCACGCATACAAAGCATATATCTACCAGATATATCCCAAGGAGACTTATCATAATATCCAAAAAAATATTCCGCCCCATCATCAGGTGAAACTCTAATAATATTCCCTTCAAACTTCTTTTTCGAGGAAAATGTATACATTACTAATTGATAACAACGTTTAATAACTCTTTTAACTATCGGAAACTTATTCAACTGATAATTAATTCTCTGCTCTATACTTCCCATCGTCATAAAGTTCTTATTATTTAGAAGTCACCATCTGCATATATAACTCTTGATACCTATGGCTCATCCGAACTGCACTCAAATTCTCCGTCACTGTCCGATAGGCCTCTTCTCCAGCTACTGCAGTTCCTTTTTCCATTAGCATGTGCATTTTTTGAATCAATTCAGTCGCATCATTTTGCCTAAATACACATCCGATGTCATGATTAATATTATATATTTCCATATGCTGCTCGATATCCGACAACAAAACAGGTAATCCAGTAGCCATTGCCTCCAAAACTCCATTAGGCAATCCCTCTGACTTACTCGCTGACACATAAACATCACATCCCTCCAAATACTGATGCACGTTTAACACATTGCCTCTAAAATCAATATTTTTCACATCTTTGTATTGTTCAACCAATTCATCATACTGTACCCCACTGCCCAGAATCAAAAGATACACCGACTTTTTATTTGTAAATGCATTCGCAAATGAACGCAGTAAGAAGTGTAAATTTTTGCGCTCTATTAACTGCCCCGTATACACAAAAATAAAAGCGTTTTCAGGCAATCCCAACTCTTGACGTATCTTGCCTTTTACCTCTGCCGATACCTTAGCATATTGCCCTAAATCCACCCCATTACGCACATAATCGTATTGTAGGCCCAGTCTTTCACCATATATTTTCGCCAAACTCTCCGAACATGTTACAACTTTTTGAGCATGTCGTATGGCATAAAGATGAAGGCTGCTCAAACCTTTTCCTATTATCTTTCCAAATTTAGCCGGATAATCATCATAAATAAAATTACGCAGTGTAATAATTTGGGGCCACTTTCCCATCTTACATACCGCATAATCAGGAAATACTCCTAACGAATGAATAATGTCTGGCTGTAATTCTTCCAATTTCCGACGCAATTCTTTATCGCGTCCCAACAATACATCCAATTTATTGGTTGAAACATAAAAATGCCTCACATACTGTTCATATATATATAACTGACTCTGGGTTTGTTCTTCTGTATATATCGTTACCAATATCGGTTCAAAAACCGTCCTGTCCAGATATTTAATGATATTTAACATCTGTTGTACAGGTCCGCTTTTCTTACACGATGTCATAAGAAAAACTATCTTAATCTTAGTCATGGTTATTTTTTTATTATTTCTTGAATCAATGTTTCCCAAGCAGCATAAACACGCTCCGGCGCCAAGCGCTCACATATTTTTTTAGCTTCGATTGACAATTGTTGAGATAGAACCGCATTACACAATACTTTCTCCATAGACGCAGCCAATGCTTCCATATCACCTACGGGAGTCAATAAGCCGTTTATCCCATCATTTATTAGAAATCTGGCCCCCCCTCCCTTACAATCTGTCGAGATACACGGTACCCCTAAAGCCATGGCTTCTATCAATGCATTAGGCATACCCTCCCAGTCGGACGTCAAAACAAACAAAGAAGCCTGCTCCATCTTTTCTCGAACAAATGTCGTATAACCAGGAAGACTAACCTTATCTGCCATCCCCAAATCCTCCACCAGCGCCTCAAGCTGTTGCCGCAAAGGCCCATCACCATAAATAACCAATCTATAATCAGGATATCTATCTGATATCGTAGCAAAGGCTTTAATCAACAAAGCATGATTCTTGGCCCGCGACAACCTGCCGGCAGAAACAATGGTCTTCGTTCTGATTATATGAGCAGGAGTTACATCTCCTTTTTCATTTACCGCATTGGGAATCAATGCAGTAGTTGCTTGTCCAATTGACTTGCCATACCATTCTCGCTGCTCTTCAGTTTGAAAAACCCAACCATCCGCACTATGTGCCAACTTACGCAAAATTTTCTGTTCAAGTTTCGAATATACGGCTGGGTTAGTCCGTTCTGCTGCAAGGATTTTAGCCTTAGTTAGTCTCCTAATCGATAACAGCAACACAGTCGTTACGGGCAACATAACCACGTAACAATCACATTGGGTATGTCGAACGAACCGGCATGCCCGACAGAAACGTACAAAGGAATTATAAAGAAAATTTTTCCTTTCATGTTGAGCTAATAGAACCGTCCGCCCAATGCCTTCGGCAAGTGGATAAGTCACTTGGTCATCAGCTATGGTTAAAAACTCAACTTCATGTCCCCTTTGAAAAAGGAAATTTGCAAGGCCACAACAAACTCGTTCTGCTCCTCCACCAGAAAGTCCTCCTATGAAAAAAACGATTTTCATATTTCATCTACTAAACGACAAAAACTGTTTGTCGTGAAAATCTTAATCCGAGATATTCCCCAAGGCCCCTACTTCTGCCTCAAAGAATTAAATCAACAATATCTTTCTGTATATCTGTTACTATAACCGCCTTTCTCTATTAAATAGCTCATATGATATGCATCAACCAGGGAGGGTAATCCATTCGCCGAATTTGTAATCCCATTCCTCGGGTTCGAATGGCGTCATACCACTCCAATGGAAAAAAGTTAATTCGCCGAAATATATTTTCCCATTGACTTCATACAAATCTACTCGGACCTGGGGCAATCCAACCGATAATGTTCCAGCCAATTCTTTCATCTTCGTAAAATGCGTTGGTTTTTCCGGTAAAATAACAGCATTTGGATGACCGTTACAAAAAGGCAAATGATTATAATCAGCATCAAAAAAGTCAAACTTCGTTTCTTCGCCTTCAACCATACGCTCGGACGCGACAAACAATGCTTTCACCACTCCGTTAAAACAGAAAAACTTATAGTCCCTTAACTCGCCATATTCCTTATCTTCCAGATACTGTTCGGCGATGATTCGCGGTTGCACATTTTTATAGGGCCACTCACGCATTCCCCAATAGTAATTATGCCGCAAACAAGCATTGATTTTCCTGCGAGCCACTTCCCTATCCAATAACGCCTTATTCTTTACAACAACTAATCCACCACTGTCATGTGTACATTTCAACACAAACCGGTCGGGCAGTTTCGAAAAATCTATATCTTCAAACCGCTCCCACACTCCTAATGTTGGTATGATATATTCTTCGCCGATAATATCGGCCACAACCGCCTTAACCTCATATTTATCGACCAAGCGTGTATACCGTGGCTGTCTGTCGTAAAGTTTCAACCACTGCAGCTTTTCATTGAATGTTCGAGGATGTTCTAAATCTAGCCTTTTATGCATTCGAGCCCAAAAAGCGATTTTCAGATATGTTTCATCGCTCATCCAATTGAAAAACTCACGATGCCCTAATGTCAAAAACAAAAGAGCAGGGTTCTTGACAATCTTTTTTATCGAATCAGACATGACCGCTCCCATTAACAGGCAATTTCAATAAATCGCCCAATTTAATATCCCACTCATTTGGGACAAATCTCCCCATACCACCTGCCGGAAAGAAGGTAATCTCTCCAAAATATTCCCGGTCAGCAATGATATAAAAATCTACCCTAGCAAACGGCAGTCCCTGTGCCAATTTCCGACATAACTCTTTCATCAGTTCAAGCCGTACAGGCTTATCAACTGACGTTTCGCCATTATGAATAGTTTGAAGACTCATACGGGCAATAGGAAGAAGTCCTATAAATTCCTGATGTTTCCAATCCATGTCATAAAAATCAATGGTTTCGCAAGAACTACGGTCACGAATAACTTGGCAATAATACGGCTCCCCAGAAAAACAAAAAAATTTATAATCTATTAAATCGCCAGAATGTTCTTTATCCTCCATATACTCTTCTGCTATAATACGCCGAGGGATATCCCGATAAGGCCACTCACCGCTCCTACGAGAATAATCATCACGTAATCCTTTACGCAATTCTTTACATCCAACTGCGACTTATCCTTACAAATTATATTACCGAGTCCGCTCGTATGATTGCATTTGATAACGAATTTATCCGGCAAAGCATCGAAATCCACATCTTCCGCCCGTTCCCATACCCCCAAGGTAGGAATAATGTATTTCCTTCCAATACGCTCCGCTACCCACTCCTTGGCCTTCACCTTATCGACCATTACGGTATATTCCGGACGACGGTCGTATAGCTTCAACCATTGCAGCTTTTCCTGAAATGTTCGCGGATGTTCCCAATCCATAGCATATCCCAAAGCCAAGCGGAAACGCAATGAGATAAACCGCTTGTCACTCAACAGCCTGCACCTATACAAGAAAATCAGCAAGCGGCGGCCCAACAAGGCCGGATGAGTGAGATTCCGATAGACCTTCTTGCCTAAACCGTACAAATAATTCCTCGACATCCTTTTCAAATCTTTTAATCGCTATGCATTCCATTTCGATACACAGCCTCTCAAACGGTCCAAATGCGATTCACAGTTGAGATAATTACGTATCCTCAATTTTTTCTTTTTCGAGACAAACGAAGGCAGAAGACCATGAGAAAACAATCCTCTGCTAAGACGTGAATCATAAGGTTCGAACACCGCCAACCATGCCTTAGCCGTCTTCTGTACCCACGCTTCAAAAGCCTCTCTCAAACGTCCGTCATCGGCAATGATTCGATTTAATTCCTCTATACGTTCTTCAAATATTTTCCGTTCCGTTATTCCCATGGGCGCAACACTCGGATACACTGCACATTGAGTATACGGATACAGCTCATACGAACATGTCGCGCCACTAAAATGAAGCGATACCATATACCCCTCTGTCCAAGGGCCACTGCGTTCGTTCAAATTGTCAAACAAAAAATTTCCCAGCCCATAAAAAATCGGTTTCCCTTTATATTCCTCATACCCGCTGTAACAATGCTGATGATGATTGATTACCGCATCCGCACCGGCATCGATAAAGAAACGATAAGTCTCTTTCATGCGGGGCGACGGCAGTTGGTAATATTCATGCCCTCCATGAACAATCACCAGCACATAATCGGCTGATTGCCTTGCTTCCTGTATTTTATAATACTGTTGTATCGGGTTTAAGGGATTCGCACCGGCCGTTTCTTCCGTAGCTATGGAGAATTCATGCTCGCAACAGTTAATGATTGCCAATGTTTCGTTTTCTTTCTTTAGATATAAGATATCAGCCGCCCGCGATAAATTCTCTCCAATACCGACCGTTTTTATCCCGTCCTCTTCCAACAATCGTTTCGTGTCGAGACAACAGGTGGTTCCATAGTCAAGAATATGATTGTTGGCCAAAGTACACACATCGAAACCGGCATACTTTACAGCATCTACGGCAGCATGCTGGCCTTGCAAGCAAGGTCCGCATTTCGCTATCGATTTTTCCTCATGAAGAACAATAGGAAATTCAAAATTAACAATACTAAAATCGGCCTGCTCGACTATGGTTGCGATATTATCAAACAATAAAGCATAGCCACCTCGAGCAATCTCTTCCGTAACTCTATATCTGTCACAAAAATCACCTGCAACTAAAACATTCATATCATTGAAATTTCCATTTATACTACGTCCAGGATGACATTGTCTACCTCTTGTCTCGTTACATCCTCAACCTCAACAGCCATTAATATCTTCTTTGATAACTATCTTCCCGATTCTCTGTTTCATATACGCTATAATATAATCTACAGGAGGCACGAGAAGAAACGTAATTACAAATATGGGTATCAGCAAGAGAACAAATAATAGATTACCACTAATCGAATATCCGTAATGGTGTAATAGAAGCTGCATTCCCCAGGGGAAAATAAATGCACCTATAAAATTTGTAAAATAAGCAGAAAACGAGACTTTTCCACACCATTCTATTTTTCTTGCAAGAACATTCCGACCTGTGTGCTCAGCATCACTATATCTTCGATACACATATATGAACAAATAGGAGAAAGACAAGCCAAGCATATAAGGAATGAAAGCATAAACCCAATAATGCAATCTCAGTACATACCATAATACATTACCGACCAGGCCCCAAAAGAAAAAGCCACACAATAACCTGTTTGTAGGGCATCGACAATCTTTCAGATAATAATTTAACGTCATACCCGCCAACATACATGGCAATTGATTCACGATACTATAATAAATAAAACTACCAGGTCTCGACATATTCCAATCCCCAGTCACTAAAAAAAGACAGCTTTGAACGGCAACAGACACTAACAGTCCCCCTACTGGCAACAATACAAGCAACTTAGGATTTTTCATCCGCACAATGCCATACACCTGATAAATAATCGGAAACAGTAAATAAAATAAAAATATAGTCCCGATAAACCATCCGCCCGGTACAACATGGTTGAAATTAACATAATCTAAACCATGCAACAGAAATACATTTGCCAAAACACTCAACGGAGCATGGGAGATTCTATAAAAAGAATCAATATCTAATGCGCCAATACAGTAAGAAACAATCTGATAAAACAGAATAAACAAAATATAAATCGGCGCTATACTTAAATAGCGTTTTTTAATAAACTCCTTATATGCTTTCGAGACCGTCCCATTATATTTCGATAACAAACGTTCCCATGATGCCACCATCAGAAAACCCGAGACTACAAAAAACAACTGACACCCAAAAGCACCGACATGCAACAATTCTCTGATAATTTTATCCACACCGTGAATCAACTGGTGCGAATGCACTAAAACGACGCCAATTATAGCCACTCCTTTTAAAAAAGAAATATAGCGCAAAGTAGCACTTCCATTCATTACTAAAACAGGTTGAGAAACGAGTTAGTGTTAAAATGCATAAAGAATACTTCATTCAATGCCGTTGGAGACTCCCAGAATAACATTAACAACAACAATACACAAGCATAAATCAGGCTATAAAACTTGGGGTTAATCCATTTCCGTGTATTCCCAATCTGATTGGCCATGAAAATATAATTAAACACAACCAACATACGAAACAATCGACTAAAATTAACAGCAAAAAATTGCGGAACTAATATGATACTGAAAACAATATTCAACCTCACTATATTTTTATCGAACAAAGCTCTTGCCGATTCCTGTTGAGAAATCATACCGACTGCATCGCCTTTTGGTAGACGTCGACTATAATATAATGCGGGGGAAATTATCAATAAATATTTACATACATCATATAATACACCAACTATATTCGCATAATCACCGGTCATATATTTTTCTATCGTCTCTTCTCGAATAAGTAGTGAGCCATATACTCGGAACAACAACTCCTCATTAGATATACAAACGATATAAATACATGCGACTCCTGCAAGCACCCATACAACACTCTTTTTACTGACAAGATACCATAAAGGAATAAACAGCATCAGAACCCAATAAGCACTGTGAAACAATGCAGCCCCTACCACTAAACCAATAGCGTATAAATAGTCCAATATGGTTCTCGCTCTCATAATGAACAAGATTGCAACCATACCGACCACCATTGCTAATGAATTACGCAAAAGGCATGCATCAGACATAGCCGAAAAAATAATGAACGAACTCCACACCACATTCGGATGTCGAGTCAGTTTCCTCACGATAATTGCCAATGCCACACAAAAAATGAGTCCTACGACTGCCCTAAACTCGACATACGTAAGCCCCAATGCAGCACAAATATCATTCAGCCATACATACCCTATTTCATAATCGGAACCAAAACCACGCTGTACCGCATCGTATTCTCTTTCATAAACAGTATAATCATACTCATCCTGGCTAAACGCAAACAGAGTCCATACGACAAAACACTGGATTATGTTAACGACAATGTTTTTAGTCTTAAAACAGCCCAATAAAACAATAATTATCAGTACTATATAAGCTGCCATATATTACCGCTTCAAGTCGTTAATTATCTGCGAAATTTTCGATGTATCCCCATATACACAGGGAGAATCATATGGTCGCTCAGGGAAAGCCCCGTACTCCAGTTCGATACGTAAATTACACTCTTTGATAAATTGCTCTACTCGCTCACCCAAACTGACAGGTTTACCAGTACAGCAATTTATAATTCCCGTAATGTTTCGCTGCATGATAACTGCGGCAATCATCTGTGCCAAATCATCTACCGTAATAAAATCATATTTATTTTTTCCGCTTGTGAATGGAAATGTTCTTTTTCCCTCTTCCGCAGCTTCAAGTAACTTACAAAAAATAGAATGATTCTTCTTATCGTCTCCTACAACATAATAACATCGCAACCACTGCAAAATGCAACCTTTTTGTTGGGTATACTGTATCATGGAACGACGAAGCGCATCTTTAGCAATCCCGTACAGCGAAATAGGATTACATGGGGTATGCTCATCAATAGCGCCATTCCAATACCCTACTTCATGCATCGTGCCCATCACTGCGAGCTGAGGCAACCCACCGTCTATCAACCCGGTAAGAAACCGATAATGGGCGGACAAATCTCCCATCTGAGTGGGAGCATTATGCACAAATCCATTGCGCCAAGCCATATGTAAGCATACGTCCGGTGTTCCTAAAAACGAATAGACATCTTCAACCGAAAGGTCAAAAAGATTCAGACTCATCCGTTCCGCACGCTTATCCACCTCCGTTGTCGTTATATCACAAGCTATAACCTCTACATGTCTATCCAGCAGCACCTTTATTACATGCCGTCCAATATATCCATTCGCCCCTGTTACCAATACCTTCATGTGATTATTCCTTTAATTGCGCCTCAACATCATCATGCGTACACAAATATACGCATCTCTTTCCAATTTAATTTCAAAAAGTCCTTCAAGCTAACAATTTAGCAATAACTCATTAACATGCACGCACCTTGCCTCACATCTTTCCGCCTGCTACAAACGCTCTTCTATAAAATCAAGCAACTCGATAGGCGACATTTTCTCTTTATAATGATAATCCACATCGACAGGTTCCTTAATCTTCTTAACAAAATCCAAATCAATATCATCAACCGTGGTAAAGGTCGATATATATGTTGAATTAAAAAAGGGCGCACTTTCAATATACGTATTATTAGTCAGCAATTTCTTCCCCAGACAAACCGCTTCGCAAGTTCGCTGAGTAAAACCGGCCCCATTTGCCTGCATGACTTCTAAGATGGAACGGGTATGCAAAACATACTGTAAATTATCTTCATAAGAAATCTTTCTGCCACTCTCCAGATAGATTATCTCATCCCTATATTTCCGGTCTTCAGGAGCTACTCCGGCCAACAGCATATTAATTTTCAACCCATTATCTTTTAACACTCCATAGACACGACAGATATCATTCAATCTGTTCTTGGCGTGCGCCAACATATATATATCACTATAAGGCATATTCTTCAGTTTCCCGTGATAAGATGAAAACACCAAAGGATGATAAACAAACCCATATGTCACACAATCACGGGCATCAAAAGAGAGTACCAAATCAAATTGTTGTTTTATTCTATCACAATCAAACCGCTCTTTAGAAAAACGTACTTGTTGCGTACTCACCAAATCTTGCAACATGCAAACCAGCTTTGCCTCGGGAAATTTTATTTTCAAATACTCTACAATTCCCACATTCTGATTTAGCCAATTCGTAAACACGATAAAGCACAAGGGCTTCTGATGTGAGAACATATTATTTTTAAAATATGTTTTATTCCATACCTGCTTAAACGGCAAATTGACAATACGATTGACCGCCGGATTGAAATGTATCCGATAAAGAACCCCTTTTAAAGAATCGCTCGGCGGATAAAGGCCTGCAATATATTTCACATTATCGAAACGATACAAGTCTGAATAGGCAAACTTATACAAATCCCAATCCGAACCAAGTATCACATAATTATATCTATCCATATCCTATAAAGCGATAAACCTACGATAATAATAAATCAACAAGACACAATACAAGACAGAACACAATACATTAGTCAATAATGCTCCCGCTGTATTAAAATAATAAACAAGCACCGTATAACCGAAAATTTTAAATAGTCCATTCGCGATACTGCTATTGCGAATAGCTTTCCCTTGCCCGTGCGAACCCAGATAACGATTAATCATATCGCCAAAGCCATGGAAACTAAATCCTACCGCCAACCACATCGCATAAGTGCCGACACGACTGTATGCTTCGGAATAAAGAAAAACGACTACCGGCTTAATCAATAAAATAAACAGAATACAAGAACCAACAGTAAGCAAAATAGACCCTTTCAGTACTTTCGCGGGTATGCGGGATTGTGTCGCAAAACGCTTAAAATAAGTAGTTCCGATAACAGCCGGTAGTGTCGCAATAGGAGAAGTGACTGTCAATGCCAGGGTATAAAACCCCACTTCTGTATTGTCTTCATTAAATATCCCCAATGTAATACCTGCCAGATAATTAGAAGCTACCATTACCAAAGAACCTATATACAACTGCAACCCATATACACGATTCTCTTTATTCAGCTCTGCAAATATACTTTTGACGTGAGATATCTTAGGATGAGCAGACAGAATGATGACAAATAATACAATAGAGTACAGTCCCCATTGAATCAGTATCACTGATTCCGCAGTAGCTCCCCACGTTCGATAAACAAAGAAAGCTACAATAACATACAAAAAAGCAGGCACCAAACGAGCGACAGACAACCGCCCTATATGATTATCTCCTTGAGAAACAGTATTAATATAATTCAGAAATAGCGGATAGCAACACACAGGCATAGAAACGGCAAACAAATGAGCTATACGCGGATTAACAGCAGCATATCCGAAGCTACATCCCCACATACTAAATACTAAAATACCACAAGCTCCAAGCAGAATCAATAACATTACCCCCCGAATATTTCGGGAACGTTCTTCACTATCGCTCAATGCCAACAAACGACTGCCGGATAAAAAATACCCAAACAACAATAGAGACGCGATGAAATTAATTATATTTTGCACATATCGGACATCACCATATTCAGGCGGCGCAAGGAAACGAGTATTGACAATAGAAGCTAATACCCCCACCAATACACCCAATATAGTAGACAGATATAATAGTACGACCTGTTTTCTCTGTTTGGAAAAATTACGAAAAATATGCTTCACTCTTCCTGATGCCGTTTATATTGCAAATACCCCTACCTTTATTCTTGTATCCTTGACGATTTCACAGCAGGCTCTACAAACGCCTGTCCCCTCATTAGGTTTGAATTACGAAGCCCCCTTGTCCCTTCACACTAGTCATCTATGTTTGAATGTACAGTAGAGTTAAAGGCATATTACAAACCATTCAGGTTAAGCATGACTGCCTTATACCAATCGACAAATTTCAAAATACCGGTTTGGAGAGATACTATTGGCTTATGACCAAAATCATGTTCCAACAGTGATGTATCTGCATACGTCATATACACATCCCCCGGTTGCATAGGCATCATTGTCAACACCGCTTTTTTACCGAACGCCTCTTCCAAGGTGCTAATAAAATCCATAAGTCGGACTGGATGCCCGGCTCCTATATTATAAATACGTGCCTCAGGCTGCTCTTTATCATAAGCACGCTTATCTATTACACGGAGCACCCCTTCTATTATATCATCAATATAAGTAAAATCACGCAACAAATTCCCATGGTTAAATACTTTTATAGGAGCTCCCGATAGAATCGCTTTACTAAACAACATAGGGGCCATATCGGGTCGTCCCCACGGCCCATAGACAGTAAAAAAGCGCAATCCGGTAGAAGGAATACCATATAATCTAGTATAGACGTTAGCCATTAATTCATTCGATTTTTTAGTAGCAGCATATAGCGATACCGGATTATCGACACGGTCTTGCTCGGAAAATGGCGTTTTAGCATTGCCTCCATACACGGAACTGGAAGAAGCGTATACAAAATGTTTCACTGAATGATGCCGCACACATTCAAGTAAATTAAGGAATCCGACAATATTACTTTCTATGTATGCATAAGGATTATCAATTGAATAACGTACACCAGCTTGTGCAGCTAAATTAACCACAATATCAAATTGTTCTTTTGCAAACAATTGTTGTAAGCCTTGCCGGTCTTCAAGACACATTTTAACAAACCGATATGACGGATAACAGATACTTTGAACGATTTTTTCGTCCTCAATATCCTTTTCATCAATGCCAGAGGCGACAAGACGGGCATATTTCAATCTTACATCATAATAATCATTTATAGAATCTATACCGACAATTTCATCTCCTCGTTCTGCCAAACGTGTCACCAAATGAAATCCAATAAAACCAGCGGCTCCGGTTACTAATATTTTCATAATCGTCCCTCTCTTACTCTCAAAACATTTTCATAAATAGCTCCGCCCTCATTATCATGAATCATGAAACATGAATCGCCATTCCTTTTCTCAGAACTTTCAATATTTCCGCAATATATGTTATATTACAACAAACGTAATGAATCTCAATTAAAAAATTAAGAACAGATGCGTCTATTGCCATACTTCCAATACTCATCTACAATGCGGTCTCTCACGACAATTCAATCTTATGAAAATCCCATCTGTATGACAAGGCGAAATTACCGTTTTCCGTCCAATTACAAAACCTTATAAACATCTAAACACAATCTGTCATACAAGCAACAACTTTCAGCCCGTCCTTTATTCTACAGCAGCGGGCTTGCCAAGCGGGCGAGGGATTCGTAAACGGCATGGAGATTGGGGCGGTTCTCCCACGATTCGGGGGTAACAGCAACGCTGTTGCCGATATCGCCCAGGAAGTAACCGGTCAGTTCTTCCGCCACTTTGGGGTCGTACATGATGGCCGACACCTCGAAATTATCCTCGAAACTCCGTATATCCATATTGGCCGACCCCACCGAACAGAAGTTGTCGTCTATTATCAATATCTTGGAGTGGTTGAACCCCTTGCAGAAGAAATAGACCTTGATACCGGCATCGAGCATCTCGCCGATGTAGGAACGGGAAGCCCAATAGACTATCTTGCTGTCGGAACGGAAAGGCAGGATGATACGCACGTCCACACCGCTGAGGGCCGCCACCTTGAGTGCCGTCAGAATGGCCTGGTTCGGCAGAAAATAGGGAGTGGATATGTAGATGGATTTCCGCGCCTTGTTGATAGCGGCGAAAAACGCCTGCATGATGGAAGCCCAGTCAGAATCGGGACCGGAAGAGGCTATCTGCATCGGGGAACGGGTACGTATCCGGCTCTTGGGAAAATATTTCTCGTCGTTGAGCAGTTCTTTACCGCTGACGAAATACCAATCCGTCATAAAGATGGCCTGCAGCATGTTCACCGCATCCCCCTCTATC
>OJNQ01001048.1_pt1 | contig 20469 bp, 17 predicted proteins | sample 1597621 | NCBI WGS metagenome assembly OJNQ01 (sample SAMEA2452137, study PRJEB22498) | human gut metagenome | reverse complement strand
GTGGCCGATATAGTCGTTCCCGGCCTTGTCGCGCTGACCACGGTGCGCCTCGGTGGCAATCTCAATGGCTCGTTCCAGGGTGCTCATAATGGACTTATCCAATAAACTGGCTCAATTTTCTTTTGACTACTTCGATATCGTGCATCCTATCTCTTTTGAGTCGCTTAGAGGATCCAAAATCACTATAATGAATCTCGACCAGATGGATTTGGTGACGGCTCAATTCATCTCGACGCCGCTGGTCGTATATTCTACGTTGTTCTCCCCGTGAGACACCACTCACGGTCATTCTTCGATCAAAAAAAGGTGCTGCCTCGGTATGCTGGGTTTCACAATACTCAACAACCAAATTCAGTTGCTCGTAATAAGCATCAACCGGCAGTTTGCGTCCCGTATCCCCTCTCAAGAACTCAAATCGATGCTGTTGCAATGCAGTCTGTCCAAGCACCTCATTACACAATCCAATCACGTAATATTCATCGGAATTTTGGCGTTGTCGCATCTTGTTCGTCCCATCCAAGATCGGGGGTACCTTGGACAATGGAGTGGGGACTTTCAAAGAATCCGAGACAGAAACAGGTCGTAGTCTACGTGAATTCAATGCGGTAAAATACCAATTAACATTACTATTTTTTCGATCCGCAAACACATATGGGATGAGAGACAACGCCTTTCTCTGATCCAACTCCCGAAGCAAACTTCTAATGGGAAGTCCATTTCTATGATCTGTTGTAAAAATTCCCTTTCGAATGAATAACGGCATTAGATCTTTGGCAGCAATCCGACGAGGATTGCCCGGATCGTCAAAAAATCGCCCAACAATTTCATTGATTTTACGTATTTTCTCGACCTTATCCATAAGTTCTTCAAATATCCCGACAACGATTCTTCTGCGAATTGTTATCTACAAATTTATGAATTCTGAGGAGGAATATCAAATTGAAGTACAATTATCAGCAAAGCTGTTTACCAATCGTCAAGAATTCGTATCTTTGATAAAAATATGCCGTTATCATGTACATCATAGATCTGCCCTCGAACAGCCTGACAAAAATTAAAGAAACATCCTTCAAGGCGCTGAAACTCGAAGAACGCAAGCACCTGCAAGAATGGATTGCCAAGGAGCCCTCTTCGTTAGGTGAGGACCTGTTGATTATACAAAAAGAGTTTGATGGCTTCTCGGATACCCGGGAGCGACTGGATTTACTAGCTCTCGACAAGGACGGCAATCTGGTTATCATTGAAAACAAGCTGGATGATTCGGGGCGAGACGTAACCTGGCAGGCAATTAAATATGCTTCCTATTGTTCGAGTCTAACCAAACAGGACATTATCGATATCTATCAGAAATATCTGGGGAGTACAGCCTCGGCCGAAGACTCCTTGTCCGATTTCTTTGACGGCCGCGATTTGTCGGACGTGGAAATCAATGTCGGGAATAGTCAACGAATATTTTTCGTTGCTGCACACTTCCGCAAGGAGGTGACCTCTTCGGTAATGTGGTTACTGAATTTCAACTTGCGCATCAAATGTTTCAAGGTGACGCCCTTCCGATATAACGACGAAATACTGCTCGAATTCGACCAGATCATCCCAATCAAGGATGCTGATGATTATACAATTAAAATAGCCTCCAAGGCTCAGAGTGAGAGTCAAAATGCCGAGGCATCAAAAATCCGCTCATCCAATCGTCGAAACTTCTGGTCAGAGTTTATCGACTACAGCAAGGCAAAAAACGGGTTGTACGCAAGTTCTGCTGGAAGTTCTGATAGTTGGCTCGGCAAGTCAATTAAAGGACTTTCCGGGGTAAATATCAATATTTGTATTCACAACAGTTTTACCAGAGCAGAAGTTTATATTCATTCGGGTGAAAAAGCCGAAAACAAGCAAATTTTCGATCAAATGTTGGCTCATAAATCCGAAATAGAGGCAGAAATGGGCGAAACTATGATATGGCAACGCATGGATGAAAAAGTAACTTGTCGAATATGCATCATCAGAAATGATTTGTCTTATTTGAATCCCGATAATAAGGAGGCAATATTCTCATTTTTGCTAAATACGACCAATCGCATGATGAAGGCCTTTACGTCGTATGCGCAAAAGTATGCCAAAAGAGGATAACATACTAATCGCAGAAAAATATGCAAAGTATATTCGATTCTGACGGGAATACCCAGATCTGCAATGAGCGAATCGTCTGTTTCAATATCAGCCGGACTTGGAGGAACCGGGAGCGCGCCAATCTGTACGAATGTACGAGAAAGTATTGGCGACTCAATGGAGAGCGCGTCCGGCATGCCGACTTGGTCTTTGCCGTATGCCGAGGAGTCGTTATCGGTGTATTCAGACCTCACAGTTGGCACCGAACCCAATGTGCAAAATATGCAGGTCGCTGGGAGTTTGAAGGGGAGCAACTGGTTGATTCTCCATATCTGAATTTGAAGATAGAAGCTTTGCAAAAACGGCAGAATCCGGTATTATATATCAACATGTAAAATCCAGAGTTTCCAATCGGGTTCGAGATTCAGGATTCTGCAATCGACTATACTTACGAGAAGAATAACGCTGTCTTCTCATCGAGTATTAGACGGTAAAAATCAATAATAGACGTAGGTTTTCCAATTTAATTTCCTATTTTTGTAGATGGTTCCGTGCCGACCCGCGGAACTAACATATTACGAACGTTTAATTACGTTTTCTTCCGTCAGGTCTGCACGAATGGCAAAAGTAACATAATCTGATATTTCATCTACTTTTTCCTGTGACTTGTCTATGGCTATAACTTTTCCACCCATATTTGAATATGATATGGCAAGGCTTTTTCCTAAAGTTCCAAGTCCGAATACTGCGATTTCTTTCATTAATGCTGTCCTTTCTTTAATCTATCCTATAAGCACTTTTTTCTCATGTAAGTCCTTTATGTGCTGGTCTATTCTTCGTTTTCTCGCCAATGCTATTACTATTGTTATAGGTCCTACTCTTCCAAAAAACATTAAAACGATAATTATTAGCTTGCCTGCAAGAGAAAGACTTGCCGTAAAGTTCATGCTTAAGCCTACCGTTCCTATTGCCGAAAATGCTTCATAGCATATCTTGGTAAGAGAACCTGTTTCCGTAAATGTAAGTGCTATAACTGCAATCATTAATATGCTAATGGCCATTGTCATCACTGCCAATGCGTTCTTAATGTTGTCTCTGTTTATTCTTCTCTTAAATGCCTCTGTTGCGTTTTTTCCCGTAACAACTGATTTTACATCAAGGAATAACAAAGCTACTGTTGTTGTTTTTATTCCTCCTGCAGTTCCCATTGGTGAGCCACCCATTAGCATTAAGAGAAAAGCAAGAAGTACTGAGGCATTTCTAAGCCCCGCCTGATTTATTGTGCAAAAACCTGCTGTTCTAAGAGTTACTGACTGAAAGAATGATGCCAGAATTTTTTCACCTGTCTTTAAAGTTCCCAATGTTTCAGGATTGTTGTATTCAAAAGCAAATGTTAAGATTGCTCCTCCAAATATTGCAATTGCCGTTACTGTAAGAACTATTTTGGAGTGAAGTGACAACCTTTCAGAGAATTTTCGAAGTGGGTACTTTTTATTTCTAATATTATTTATGTTTTTCAAAATATCCCACCATACTATAAAGCCCATTCCACCTACCACAATAAGGAACATTGTCGTTATATTAATCAGCACATCTCCCTTGTACGCCATAAAGCTGCTGTCTCCAAGAAGGTCGATTCCTGCATTGCAAAAAGCTGAAATTGCATGAAACACAGAATACCACACGCCTTTAGCCACTCCGTATTTTGGAATAAATCTAAAACCGTAAAGTATTGCTCCAATGCCTTCCACTGCAAAGGTTCCCGAAAATATTCTTATTATGTGCAAAACAACGCCCTGACTTGTGTCAAGATTGTATGTCTCCTGAATTAATCGTCTTTCTTTTAAGTTTATTTTTTTGCCTATTATAATTAATACGCCTGTGGCTATGCTGATAATTCCAAGCCCGCCAAGCTGTATAAGTATTAATATGACTACTTTTCCAAAAAGACTCCAGTAGGCATAGGTTGGCACCACAACCAATCCTGTTACGCAGGTTGATGTGGTGGCTGTAAATAATGCTGTTACAAAATCCGTCCACTGCCCTTTAGCTGAACTTACCGGCAACATTAGTATTAATGTTCCAACTATTATCACACAAAGAAATCCAACTATTATTATTCTAGCAGCGTTGAATTTTGTTTCTTTAAGCATTTTCTTAAAATTTATATTTAAATTAGTCATTATAATTCCTTTTGAATATTAAACTCTTAATTTTACAAAATCCTGTCCGTAAGTTTTCTTTAGTTCTTCAACAAACTGATTATTGGCATCAACTCTGTATTCTATTGGCAATGCTTTCTGCTGACGCTCTTTTGCCAAAGCTATCATTACCTTGTCGCCACCTTTGTGAAGAAGTAATGTTTCAAGTAGTTCTTTCTCCTTTACCATATACTCTTCCTTGTCTTTAAAGGCTATCCAAAGTTCTGACGGAACCTGGTCGAAAGATACAATTGAGTTAGCCAAAACTTTTCCTGCAGAATTTTCTTCTATGTTTGCCTCGCCTTTTACAAAAATCTTCTGACCTTCTTCCATTAACATTCGACTTCTCTCAAACTGTCTTGGAAATACTACAACTTCAACTGTTCCAACTAAGTCTTCCAATGTTATGAAAGCCATCTGCTGTCCAGTTTTTGTAAACTTCTTTGTTATGGCACTAATGATTCCGCCTACGGCAACTTTGCTCTTGTCAGGAACTTTTGACTCTTCCCCTTCTTCAGGTTCGGTGAAATCAATTGACATATTTGTTATGTGTTTACGCCATTTCTGTTCCTGTGCCTGAAGTGGATGACCGCTGGCATATATTCCAATAACTTCTTTTTCAAAAGCTAATTTCTGGTCAACGGTGTACTCTCCTACATCAGGCATTTTTACTTTATACTTTTCTTTGGTACTGTCATCTGCCATATCAAAAATAGACATCTGGCCTTCCCATGCGTCTTTGTTTTCCTTGTTTACCCCGTCAAGAATCTGAATGTAAACCATCATCATCTGTTTTCTTGTGGCATTAAGTGAATCAAAGGCACCGGCTTTGATAAAATTTTCTATTGCTCTTTTGTTTACACCAAGATTGGCTGTTCTTGTAATAAAGTCTTCCAAATCAGTGTACTTGCCGTGTTTTTCTCTTTCCTCAACTATGCCGTCAATAATGTTTTTACCAACATTCTTTATGGCTGTAAGTCCATATCGTATGCTGTTGCCCTTAGCCGAAAATCCACTTTCACCTTCGTTAATATCCGGTGGAAGAATTTCTATTCCCATTGAACGGCATGAGTAAACATATTCTGCTACCTTAGTTGAAATATCCATTACAGAAGTAAGCATTGCTGCCATAAATTCTGCTGCATAGTAATATTTAAGGTATGCTGTCTGGTAAGCCACCACGCCATAAGCTGCCGCATGGGACTTATTAAATGCATACTTTGCAAAGTCTATCATTTCATCGTAGATTTTGTTTGCAATCTCTTCACTTATGCCGTTTTTGATACAACCTTTTACGCCCTCTTCCCGGTTTCCATACACGAAGCTTTGGCGTTCCTTTTCCATTACTGCCTGTTTCTTTTTTGACATTGCTCTACGGAGAAGGTCGCTTCGGCCAAGTGAATATCCTGCCAAATTCCTAACTATCTGCATTACCTGTTCCTGATAAACAATACATCCATAGGTTGGCTCAAGTATTGGAATTAACTGTGGGCAGTCATAAGTAACGCTATCTCGATTATTTTTTCCTTCAAGATATTTAGGAATAAAATCCATTGGCCCCGGACGGTACAAAGCTATTCCGGCGATAATATCTTCAAGGCTTTGAGGCTTAAGTTCCTTCATGAAGTTTTTCATTCCAGCACTTTCAAGCTGGAATATTCCCTCTGTATTTCCTGTTCCAATATAATCCAAAACTTTTTTGTCATTGTAGTCTATTTTCATCAGGTCAAGTTCTATGCCTCTGTTCTTCTTTATGAATCTTTGGGCATTCTGTATTACAGTTAAGTTTCTAAGCCCCAAAAAGTCCATTTTTAAAAGTCCAAGTTCTTCCAAAGTAGTCATTATATACTGTGTTGTAATTGAACCGTCTGCCGCTCTTGACAATGGCACGTATTCGTCTACCGGTTTTCCACAAATAACTACACCTGCCGCATGCATTGATGCGTGTCGTGGAAGTCCTTCAAGTCTTCTTGACATATCAATAAGGTATTTTACCTCTGGATCTGAATCGTATAATGTTTTTAATTCTCTATTTTGTTTTAAAGCTCCATCAAGAGTAATGTTAAGCTCCTGTGGAATCATTTTTGCTATATTATCTACCTGAGCATATGGCATATCAAGAACTCGTCCAACATCTCTTATTACACCTCTTGCCTTTAATGTTCCAAAAGTCACAATCTGCGCCACATGATCTTTTCCGTATTTTCTACCTACGTAGTCAATAACTTCCTGTCGTCTTTCAATACAAAAGTCTACGTCAATATCGGGCATGGATACACGCTCAGGATTAAGGAATCTTTCAAAGAGCAAATTATACCTCATAGGTTCTATATCTGTTATTTCCAAACAATAAGAAACTATACTTCCTGCCGCTGAACCTCTTCCCGGTCCAACTGCAATTCCGTTAGACTTGGCATAATGAATAAAATCCCAAACAATCAGAAAATATTCAATATATCCCATGTTCTTTATTGTATTTAATTCGTAATTTAATCTTTCTTCCAGTTCTTCTTTTGTCAAATGACAGTTCTGGTCAACTTCTCCCTTAAAAACAGGATAGCGGTTGTGAAGTCCTGTTTCGCACAGTTCTTTTAGGTAAGTCCATGATGTGTAGCCTTCCGGCACAGGGAAATTTGGAATCTTTGTTACTCCAAACTCAAATGTAACATTACATCTGTCGGCGATTTTCTGTGTATTCTCCATTGCCTGAGGTGCGTATTTGAAAAGCTGGTACATTTCTTCCGGTGATTTCAGGTAGAACTGTCCCCCCTCATAACGCATTCTGTCCTCATCAGCTTTCTTCTTTCCGGTCTGAATACAAAGAAGTATATCGTGTGCCTCCACATCATCTGCAAAAGTGTAATGTACGTCATTAGTACAAACAAGGTCAATTTCCAACTCTTCGCTCATTCTCATTAACTGCTGGTTAACTGTTGCCTGTTCCGGAATACCGTGGTCCTGCATTTCAAGGAAATAATTACCCTTTCCAAATATTTTCTCATATTTTAAGGCAGCTTCTTTTCCCTTTTCGTATTCCCCTCTTGCCAGATACTTCTGTACTTCTCCTGCAAGACAGGCGCTTAGGCAAATAATTCCTTCGTGGTATTTTTCCAATACTTCATAGTCAACTCGTGGTTTGTAATAGAATCCTTCCACAAATCCTTTTGAAACTATTTTGCAAAGGTTTGCATATCCTTCATTATTTTCTGCCAACAAAATCAAATGATAATATCTGTCTTCGTTGTCCCCTGCTTCTTTTTCGAAACGTGAACCCGGTGCCACATACACTTCACATCCGATAATAGGCTTTATTCCATTTTCAAGTGCTGCCCTGTAAAAATCTATGCATCCATACATAACACCGTGATCTGTTATGGCAAGGCTGTTCATTCCAAGCTCTTTGGCTCTTTTTGTAATTTCTTTAATTTTACTTGATCCATCCAACAGACTGTATTCTGTATGGACATGTAAATGTGCAAAATTCATATATAATCACCTGTTTAATTGTTATTTTGTCTTTATATATTCAAGTCAAGTTCAATTGGGCAGTGGTCTGAGCCGAGTATTTCTGTGTGAATGTCAGCACCTTCAAGCTTGTCCTTTAATGCTTCCGATACAATAAAATAGTCAATACGCCAACCTGCGTTCTTCTCTCTGGCTTTAAATCTATATGACCACCAACTATATTTTCCTTCCAAATCAGGATAGAAATATCTAAATGTATCTATGAATCCATCATCTAAAAGCTTAGTCATCTTTTCACGTTCTTCATCTGTAAAGCCTGCATTCTTTCTGTTAGTCTTAGGATTTTTCAAATCTATTTCCTTATGTGCCACATTCAAATCACCACATAAAACTACCGGTTTAGATTCTTCAAGCTTCTTAAGATATGCCTTAAAATCATCTTCCCACTGCATTCTGTAATCCAGTCTTTTAAGTTCGTTCTGTGAATTTGGCGTATAGCATGTAACCATATAGAAATCTTCAAACTCCAACGTTATAACTCTTCCCTCGTGGTCGTGTTCCTCTATGCCAATACCATACTTCACATCCATTGGCTCTTTCTTTGTAAAAATCGCTGTTCCTGAATATCCCTTCTTTTCAGCATAATTCCAATACTGATAATATCCCGGCATTTCAAGTTCAAGCTGTCCTTCCTGCATCTTTGATTCCTGTATACAAAAAATATCCGCGTCTATTTCATTAAAGAAATCCATAAAGCCCTTTGTAACACAGGCACGGATTCCATTAACATTCCATGATATAAGTTTCATAAGCTTTTCCTTTCTTTTTGGTAATATATGTTCACTGTTATTCTTCTTTTTATAGTCTACTTTTATGTTACTCTTTAATTCTTTTATATTCTTCTCATTAACCTTACTGCTAACTAAATAATTATACTATATTTTAGAATTAAGAGCAAAGACTTATGGGGAATTACCAGGTTTAATCGCCTTTGAATTTATACTATAAAGCTTGAAATATGTTTCCATGGGCAGATATGTATAAGTGTGAATGTGGACAAGCTTTATATCTACGACACGTAATCACCACAAAAAAATCCCTTCCGTCACCGACAGAAAGGATTTTTTATTTCATGCTATTTTCGATTAATTAGCTGTTAAGTAATTTACCATTGTATCAATTGCATTCTGCTCGTCGTCTCCTTCAGCAGATACTTTTACTTCTTCTCCTGAAAGAATTCCTAATGCCATCATTCCCATGATTGACTTAGCATTAACTTTTGTAGCTCCATTTTCAATATATATTTTACTCTTGAACTGACTAGCTAACTGTACGCATTTTGCCACTGGACTTGCATCTGTAGCCTGCTTAATATCAATTGTTACATCCTTTGTTATCATTATAACCTTTCCTCCTTGGGGATTCCCCTTATTTCCTCTGCAATCTGGCAAATCTTTCTCAATCTGTGATTAACCCCTGATTTTCCTAATTGCGGTTCAAGCATCTGACCTAACTCCTGCAACGAAGCGTCAGGATTTTCAACTCGCAATGTTGCTATATCCTGTAACTTATCAGGCAAATATTCTAAGCCCTCATTTTCAATGATATAATTAATATCATCTATCTGTCTGCATGCAGTTGTTACTGTCTTCTTAATGTTGGCAGTCTCACAATTAACCTGCCTATTGTAATAGTTGCTCATGCCTTTTAGGATTCGGACATTCTCCATTTCCATTAAAGCTACCGGAGCCTCCATTACATTTAAAACATCAACTATTCCTTCGCCTTCCTTGATATATACCACAAAATGACCTTTTCTTGCAACTGTTTTTGCCTCAATATTAAATTTATTTAGTAATTTTATTAATTGCTCAGCCTTTTTTTCGTTATTACACTTAATTTCAAAGTGATAAGAGCTGTTAGGATCACTTATGGAACCTGCTGCCATAAATGCCCCTCTTATGAAGGCTCTCTTGCAACAATCTTTCATTATAACAACATTATTGGTCACTGAAAGATTCTCTCCTATCTGCCCCTGATCATCAATTAATTTAGTTGCCTCTAAGACTTTCATTGCCTGATTGTGATCTTTTATGGTAATAGTATATGTCTCTGCATTTTTTGAATATGCATTCTTTTTTACAACAATTTTTGCATCTATATGAAATGTTTTCCACACCAAAGTCTTAAACTTTTCTGCCGTTGAATCGGTTTCAGTTCTGACTCTTATGGAATACTTTTCATCAACGTCTATCAGTACACTTCCGCACATAGAAATAATAGCTGCAATTTCTGCTATTCTACAATGTGTTGCATTACTGATATGACCTGCTAATTCCTTTTTAACCTTACTTGAAAAACTCATGCCACTTCCTACTATTTCTACTATCTGTCTATGTCTCTATGAGATAATCTGATTCCATAAGAAGCGTCTGAACTATTTAATTGATTATATAATTCATTAGCTATTGTTACTGATCTGTGATGACCACCTGTACAACCAATTCCTATAACCAACTGATTCTTTCCCTCTTCAATATAGTTTGGAATAAGAAATTTAATCATATCTACTAATTTATCAAGAAATTCGTGTGACACAGGCGAGTTCAAAACATAATCCTGTACTTCCTTCTGATTACCTGTTTTATGTTTCAGCTCAGGCACATAATATGGATTTGGAAGAAATCTTACATCAAATACCAAATCACAATCTGCCGGAACACCATGCTTGAAACCAAAAGACATTATTGTAACAAAAAGATTTCTGTAATCTCTGTTTAAAACAAATATCTTTTCTATTTCTCCTCTTAGTTCTTTTACGAGAAGATTGCTGGTGTCGATTATATAATCAGCCTGTTCTCTTAAAAATTCCAGCTTTGCCCTCTCTTCATTAATTTCATTTTCAACACTATCTCTGTCACCCATTGGATGACTTCTTCGTGTTTCTTTAAATCTCTTTATTAAAGTATTATTGTTGCAGTCTAAGAACAAAATCTCATAATTCTGTTCTTTTGCTTTCATATTCTTAAGAACTTCTGACATCTTCTCAAGATTTTTTCCGCTTCTGATATCTACTCCAATTGCAACTTTATTCTTTTCATTAGTCTGTCCAAAAAGAATATCTGCAAAACTTTCAATTAAATCTATTGGCAGATTATCTACGCAATAATACCCGTTATCCTCAAAAATCTTAAGGGCAGTTACTTTGCCTGCCCCTGAGATACCTGTTACTATTACTAATCGCATTTGTACTCCCTCATACTTAGACCTTTAGATAATTCTAACTTCAGGTTCTAACTGTACATCGAACTTCTCTTTAACTTTAGCCTGTACATCCTTCATAAGATTAATAACATCTGTTGCTGTGGCATTATCGTAATTAATTACAAAACCACAATGCTTTTCTGATACCATGGCTCCACCAACTTTGTATCCTCTAAGCCCTGCATCGTCAATTAATTTACCTGCAAAATATCCTTCAGGTCTCTTGAAAGTACTTCCTGCACTTGGATATTCAAGTGGCTGACTTGCTCTTCTCTTCTGCATAAACATCTGCATAATCAAACCAATATCCTCTGAGAATTCAATGTTAAGACCAATTCTTGCCTGAAGAACAATATAACCTTTCTTCTCAATAATGCTTGTTCTGTATCCCATTTCAAGCTCAGATGCATCAAGTGTAATAATGTTTCCTTCATTATCAAGTACCTTAACCCATTTAAGAACCTGTTTCATTTCTCCACCATAAGCACCTGCATTCATCATTACGGCACCACCAATGTTGCCCGGAATACCGTGAGCAAACTCAAAACCACCTAGGTCGTTCTCCATTGCAGTAACTGCCACTGCTGAAAGCTTTGCTCCTGCGTCGGCTACAATATCTTCACCAATAACATCAATAAAACTTATTCTTGAATTAACTTCGATTATTACACCCTTGTAGCCTTCATCTTTAACTAAAAGATTGCTTCCGTTTCCTATAACAAGAAATTCCACATCATTCTCTCTACAAAGTGCTACAACCTGTGTTAACTCATCAATACTGCCCGGAGTTACGAATAATTCAGCGTTTCCTCCACATCTGAAAGTACAATGAGATGCCATGCTCTCATTCTCTTTTACATATTTTTCTCCAACTACTTCTTTAATCTTTTCTATGAATGCGTTATCCATTGAATCCTCCTAAAACCTCTAGTTACTTTTTATACTATAAGTGCTGCCGCACCATAAATTCCTGCATCATTTCCTAATTCTGCAAGAGCAATTTTTGCTTCTCTACAAGCTTGGAAAGCATATTTAACATAAACATCTGCAATGGCATCAATAAGATACTGACCTGCCTTACTTACACCACCGCCAATAATAAATGCCTGTGGGTTTACTACTGTTGCAATACTTGCCATGGCTTTTCCAAGATATGTACTCATCTGTTCAACAACAGCTACAGCACCCTTATCTCCTTCTTTTGCCAAGTCGAAAACATCTTTTGCTGTAATGTCTTCACCAAATTCTGTCATCTTAGTTGATTCACTATTCTTTGCAATATATCTGTTTGCAAGTCTTACTACACCTGTAGCTGATGCATACTGTTCAAGGCATCCGCAACCGCCGCAGTTACAGTTAAGTTCTTCACTATCTTCAACATGCATGTGACCGATTTCGCCTGCTGCACCGTTATGTCCTGTAAGAATTTTTCCTTCTAAAATAACACCTCCGCCTACACCTGTTCCAAGTGTAACCATAACGATATCATCAAAATTCTTTCCGCCACCTTTCCACGCTTCACCAAGAGCTGCAACGTTGGCATCATTGCCTACCTTAACCTCTATTCCGTGGAACATTTCAGACATTTTTTCTGATACATTAAACTTGCCCCAACCTAAGTTAACACACTGTAATACAGTTCCGTCATCTAAAACAGGTCCCGGCAAACCAATGCCGATTCCCTTAACTTCATCTAAATCAATAGACTTTTCGTCTAACTTAGCTTCTAATGATTCACATATATCAAATAAAATATTTTCACCATTATTTTCTGTTCTTGTAATAATCTCCCACTTATCAAGGAGCTGACCTTCTACTGTAAAAAGTCCTACTTTAACTGTTGTTCCTCCAACGTCAACTCCAAAACAATACTTTTTCATAATTTTTTTCTATTCCTCCTCGTCATTCTGCTTCATAAGATTGTCAGTTACACGTTTATATAATTCTTTGGCAGCATTGTAACCCATCTTCTTCTGTCTGTGGTTTACTGATGCTGACTCAACAATAACTGCTACATTTCTACCCGGTCTGATTGGAATAGAATAGCAAACTACTTTATTTCCAAGAAATTCTGTATAATTATCTTCAATTCCAAGTCTATCATATTCTCTGCTTCTATCCCATTCTTCTAACTTAATAACCATGTCAATATTGGCTGTGTCAAGAATACTTTCAACACCAAATAAAGCCTTAACATCTATGATACCAATACCTCTTAATTCAATAAAATGCTTAGTAATTTCAGGTGATGCACCAATTAATGTTTCATCACTTACCTTTCTTATTTCTACAACATCATCAGTTACAAGTCTATGGCCTCTCTTAATTAATTCAAGGGCTGCCTCACTTTTACCGATTCCGCTTTCACCCATAATCAAAACACCTTCACCATAAACGTCTACCAAAACACCATGGATTGTAATACACGGTGCAAGCTGAACATTAAGCCATCTTGTAAGTTCTGCATCAAATCTTGATGTAGTCCATTCTGTCATTAAAACAGGTACATTATATTTTCTTCCTGCTTCAATCAAATCATCATCTGCTTCATGCCCTCTACATAAAATCAGACATGGAATTCCACTACTCATTAACTTTTCGTACACCCAAAGTCTGTTCTGTCTTTCCATACTATCAATGAAAGCATATTCCACGTTTCCAAGAATCTGTACTCTTTCCTTATCGAAATGATCAAAGAAACCTGCTAACTGTAACGCCGGTCTATTAACTTCCGGAGTATTAATATAAATCTTATCCGTATCAATTTCAGGTATATAATTCTTTAAATTGTAGTTTTCTATTATTTTTGTAAATTTAATTTTTTCCATAAATTTACTCCTTTCGCTGCAAGTATAATTTTCACGACCATTTTTCACTGTCATACATTATTTTAACATTACAGCTTTTTTTTGTATATATTAATTAATGAAAAAATTTGTATATGTCCTTTGCCACTTTTTCGCTTATAGTATCAACCTGACTAAGCTGTTCCACTGTAGCTTCCCTAATTCCTTCAATGGATTTAAATTCTCTCATTAATGCCTTTCTTCTTGCCGGACCTACTCCCGGAATGTCATCAAGTATTGAATGTACTTGTTTTTTGTTTCTAAGACTTCTATGATACTCTATTGCAAATCTATGAGTTTCATCCTGCATTCTTGTAATCAGTCTGAATCCTTCCGAATTCTTTGCTATAGGAATTTCCTCATTATTGTAATAAAGTCCTCGTGTTCTATGGTTATCGTCCTTTACCATTCCACAAACAGGAATATGAAGATTAAGGCTGTCCAAAACTTCAAGAGCTATGTTTACCTGACCTTTTCCACCATCCATCATAAGAATATCCGGGAAGTTACTGAAACTTCCAAGTTTGTAGTCTTTTTCTTCCATATCAAGCTCTTCACGTTCTTCTATTCCGTGACGGAATCTTCTTGTAAGAACTTCTCTCATGCTGGCATAATCGTCAGGACCCTTAACAGACTTAATTCTAAACTTTCTATAATTATTACGCTTCGGTTTTCCGTCCTCATAAACTATCATTGATGCAACGGACTCGTAACCGTTAGTATTGGATATATCGTAGGCTTCCATTCTATGGATTCCCGTAATACCAATAAGTTCCTCTATTTCCTCCACTGCACCTACAGTACGTTTTTGTTCCCTTCTATATTTTTCTTTATTTTGTTCCAAAAGATTGCCTGCATTCTTTGCTGCAAGTTCAACAAGCTTCTCCTTACTTCCTTTTTTAGGATTTACAATTCTAACTGTATAATTCTGATTTCTGCTAAGGAGCTGTGACAAAAGTTCCGGCTCCTCCACTTCTTCCTGCACCAAAAGCTCCCTTGGAATAAAAGGCGTTCCAATATAATATTGCTTTATGAAACTTGTAAGAATATCTTTGCCGGTATCTCCCGGAACAGTTGTAAGATAAAAATGTTCACGACCGATAAGCTTACCATTTCTAACAAAAAACACCTGTACAACTGCATCGTTTCCTTCCTCTGCATAAGCAATAATATCCCTATCCTCAAACTGATGAGTTGTAATCTTCTGATTTCCCGCAACATGATTAATGCTATTAATCAAATCTCTACATTCCATTGCTTTCTCAAAATCAAGATTAGCTGATGCCTCCTGCATCTTTTCCTCCAACTCCTTGATTGTCAGAGTGTAATTGCCTTCTAAGAATTTAATGGCTTTATTAATATTTTCCCTGTAATCTTCTTTGGAAATATATCCCTGACAGGGACCTTTGCACTGTCCAATATGATAATAAAGACAAGGCCTTCCATTAATCTTTGGAATATTCTTATATTCTCCATCAGCAGTATACGTGCCATCACTTACAATAGCCTTGTTGCAACTTCTAATTTGATACATTTTCTGTAACAAATCTATGGTATCTTTAACTGCTGCACTACTTGTAAAAGGTCCAAAATATTTATTATTGTCCTTCTTCATCCTTCTGGCCAAAACAATTCGTGGATAATCCTCACTTACTGTAATCATTACATAAGGATATGTTTTGTCATCCATAAGCATTGTATTATATTTGGGTCTGTATTCTTTAATCAGATTACATTCAAGTATTAATGCTTCCAGTTCTGAATCTGTAAGAATATACTCAAACCTTCTTATTTTTGAAACCATGGATTCTATTTTTGTTGTTCTTTTTGTGCTTTTTCTAAAATATGAGCTTACACGCCTTTTAAGATTAACAGCTTTTCCCACATAAATAACATCATCGTGGGCATCGTGCATTAAATACACCCCCGGTGTCTGTGGCATTTTTTTTAGTTCTTCCGCAAAATTAAATTCACCCATTGTTCTACCTGCTTTTATAAAATCGTATTTATTCTATAGACTAACTTACGAAAGCTGACAACTTTGAATAATCAAAGGTGCCAGCTTTCATATAGTCATCCGGTAATAATCTTTGTGCTGTTTGTTTTTGAACAAACAATCTGTATTCTACATTTCAGTAGTTTCTAAATTACCTGCATTCTATGCTTCTGTATTCTGTGTATCTAAATTTTCAGCATTTGCATTGTTTTCTGTATTCTGTGTTTTAGAAGCTTCTGCCTTTTCAGCTTCTTCTCTCTCGCACTGTTCAAAAATATCCATAAATTCCTTGCCTGTGATTGTTTCTTTTTCGTATAAGAATTTTGCAATCTTGTCAAGCTTAGCACGGTTATTTCTAAGAAGCTTCTTAGCTTCTTCGTATTTTTCTTTAAGAAGAATCTTAACCTCTTCTTCAATCTCTGTTGCTGTCTTGTCGCTACAGTTGAGTGTTGTTCTGTTGCCTAAGTATGGATTTTCAACCTGTTCAAGACTCATTAAGCCGAACTTTTCTGACATACCATACTGTGCAATCATTGAGCGGGCTATCTTTGTAGCCTTTTCCATATCATTTGATGCACCTGTTGTCACTGAATCAAATACAATTTCTTCTGCTGCTCTACCTGCAAGGAATGTTACAAGTCTTGCATTTAATTCTTCTTTTGACATAAGATATTTTTCTTCTTCAGGCGCCTGTATAACATATCCTAATGAACCCATTGTTCTTGGAACTATTGTAATCTTCTGTACCGGTTCTGCATGTTTCTGTAATGCTGTTACTAATGCATGACCTACTTCATGGTAAGAAACTATCTTCTTTTCTTCTTTGCTGAGAATTCTATCTTTCTTTTCTTTTCCGGCAATTACAACTTCAACTGCTTCCATTAAGTCAGCCTGGGAAATTGCTCTTCTACCACATTTTACTGCGTTAATTGCTGCTTCGTTAACCATATTGGCAAGGTCTGAACCTACTGCACCACTTGTAATGTTTGCAATAGCATCAAGATCTACTGTTTCATCTAATTTAACATCTTTTGAATGAACTCTTAAAGTTTCAAGTCTGCCCTTAAAATCAGGTGCGTCTACAATAATTCTTCTGTCAAAACGTCCTGGTCTTAAAAGTGCCGGATCAAGTACTTCCGGTCTGTTAGTTGCAGCAAGTATTAAAATACCCTTTGATGTATCAAAACCATCCATTTCTGCCAAAAGTGCATTTAATGTCTGTTCTCTTTCATCGTTTCCACCGCCATATCTTGAATCTCTGCTCTTTCCTATTGAGTCAATTTCGTCGATAAATACGATACATGGTGCATTCTGTTCTGCCTGCTTAAACAAATCTCTTACTCTTGAAGCACCGACGCCCACAAACATCTCAACAAAGTCAGAACCTGAGATCGAGAAGAATGGAACTTTTGCTTCGCCTGCAACGGCTCTTGCGAGAAGCGTTTTACCTGTACCCGGAGGGCCGAGGAGCAGAACGCCCTTAGGTATTCTCGCACCGATCTCGGTATACTTCTTATTATCACGGAGAAAATCAACGATCTCCTTAAGCTCTTCCTTTTCCTCGTCTGCACCTGCAACATCATCAAAGGTAGCTTTCTTGCTGCTTGGCGCCATTTTGGCATTTGTTTTTCCGAAAGATGACATCTTTCCGCCGCCTGCATTCTTCATCATGAACACAAAGAAGAATATCATAACGCCCAGCATAAGCAGCGTCGGTATCAGATTGAGCCAGAAGCTGTTATCCGATATCGGTATAAGATTATACTGCAAAGGATCGTCTGGATTTTCAGTATTATATTTCTTACGATAGTTCTCAGCGTCCTCACCGCCAAGGACTTCATTTGCAAACAGTGAAACATTTGGAACTGTATAACTATATACCTTATCCTCGCCCTTGAGCTTATACTTAAGCTGTCCGGAGCCGAGATCAAGCTCAAACTGTGACACGTTCAGGCTGTCAAACTGTTCCATTATCTCCGAATATTTTTTGTCGGAAGATTTTGTGCTCATGCTTGTTAGCATATAGACCAATCCGCAGATTATGGCAACCGATACCAGCAGATAGATCAACAGGGTCTTTCCATTATTATTGTTTTTCAATCGATCACAACCTTTTGTTCTGTATTATATTTGGCTCCTTATTCGGAAACTATACCGATAAAAGGAAGATTTCTATATCTCTCATCATAATCAAGACCACAGCCAACAACGAATTTGTCCTCGATCTCATAGCATTTGAAATCAGGTGTTATGTCTGCAACACGTCTTGACGGCTTATCAAGCATAACAGCTATCTTAACACTTGGCGCACCCATTGACGCAAACTTCTTTTTTAACTCGCAAAGCGTTCTTCCTGTGTCGAGGATATCCTCAACCAATAAAACGTCCCACTCTCTCAGGTCAAGACCCATAAAATCATGATCTCCTGAAATTGAAACATTTCCTGTTGAGCTTGTGCCAACATAACTCTTTGCAGTAATAAAAGCGATCTGCATATCGTTGTCGATACTTCTTACAAGATCGGCAGTAAACACGAACGCTCCCTTAAGAACACACACAACAAGAAGCTTTTTTCCTTTATACTCTTCAGTTATCTCTGCTCCAAGCTTTTTCACAGACAATGCAAGCTCTTCCTCAGAATAAAGAACCGATATATTGTTCATTAACTAACAACCTCTCTGATTATATATTATCAATGTGACAGAAAAGTGAAAAAATACAAGTTCACACAAAAAACTTTTCAGCTTAGGGTGATATTCATCTCACTTTATGGTAAAAGCCAATATTTTAACGGTTTCAGAGTCTATCTTCACCCTTTCAGCCGCACCGCTTCCTTCAACGAAAACAACGCCCTGACTATCTTTTAAGATAACGGCACTGCTCCTGTCCTCAAGTCTGAAGGACTTGTTCACCAGCTTTCGCACATCGCTGTCAAAATCTCTGTTCACAAGGCGTATCTTCTCGCCCTCTCTGCGATTTTCGACAACAATCTCACCCTTTATTTTATCATAATCCAGACAACAATTTGCAAACTTTTTATGAACATTTGCGATTTTTCCGTCAAAAGGATAGAATTTGAACTCTATCTCCCTATTGCCGAACTGATAAACGCCCTCATCGCTTACCTTAACGCTCCTGAGAGTGCTGTTTTCAAGCATCTCGCCCTTTGCAAAGCTGAGCACACCTTTTGAGCAGACCGCAAAGACTCCGCCCTTGATGTTCGCCTTGCCAACGTCAAGTATCAGCCTGTCGATATCCTCAATACTGTCATGGCTCACAGTAAGCTCCTCTTTCTCAAGAATGTGCATTATTGCACGTCGGCGTACACTTTCGTGGAGCTGTCTTAGGCACAATGCGTCATACCCCTTTGGCAAGACCGCTTTCTCAAAGGCTTCAAGCCCCTGACTTTCAAGATAGTCGCTGTCTGTTCTAAGCCTGTCAGCTGTCATGGAATATGAGCCAAAAAGCGAACTGTTAAGCTCCGCAAGCCTTGGCACAACAAGGTGGCGAATCTTATTTCTGGTATAATCGTCAGTAAGATTTGTGGAGTCAGTAACAAAATCCTGTCCTCTCTCTTTGAGAAAGCCCTCTATTTCCTGACGAGTACAATTTATAAGCGGTCTTATGATATTTCCCCTCACAGGCGGTATTCCGCAAATACCTTTCAGACCTGTACCTCTTGCGAGGTTGAATATGGCAGTTTCAAGGCAGTCCGAAAGACTGTGTGCTGTGCATATCTTGTCTGCGCCGATACTGTCGAAAAAGTCATATCTAAGTTTTCTTGCCCCCTCCTCAGTGGATACAGAATGTTCCTTGCAATAACCCACAACATCGGCATGAAACACCTTCAGCTCGACCCCAAGCTTCTCGCAAAGCTTTTCACAAAAATGCTGATCTCTGTCGCTTTCCTCCCCACGGAGGTGGTGATTGACATGACAAGCGCACACATGATAGCCCAGCTCATATAAACACAAAAGGAGCGTAACGCTGTCGGCGCCTCCTGAGAGGCACACGAGCAAGCGTTCGCTCTTATTTGCCATATTAAATTTCTCTATGGTAGAAGCTACCTTTACAAGAAAATTATTCATCATCTCTCCTGAAATCAAGACCTCTGAACAGCGTATATTCGCCTATCCAGCCAAGCTGCACCTTATCTGTCTGTCCGTGACGGTTTTTCGCAACTATACACTCAGCCACAGACTTGTCGCCCTCATCGCTGTAGTAAGCGTCACGATAGAGGAACATGATGATATCAGCGTCCTGCTCGATAGAACCTGATTCTCGCAGGTCTGAAAGGATAGGTCTTTTATCGTCACGCTTCTCTGAGCTACGGGAAAGCTGTGAAAGTGCGATAACAGGCACATTAAGCTCCTTAGCCATAAGCTTCAAGGAACGTGTTATCTCAGACACCGCCTCAACACGGCTGGCGTTTTTATTTGCTGATTGCATGAGCTGTATGTAGTCGATGACCACAAGTCCAAGATTTCTCATTCTTCTGAGCTTTGCTTTCATCTGCGGCACTGTACAGCCTGCACCGTCATCAAAATATATAGGAAGCTGTGACAGCGTATCTGCCGCACCTGCTATCTTCTCC
>OJNQ01001038.1_pt1 | contig 20623 bp, 14 predicted proteins | sample 1597621 | NCBI WGS metagenome assembly OJNQ01 (sample SAMEA2452137, study PRJEB22498) | human gut metagenome | reverse complement strand
CCATAGCTTTATTAACAATCTTTTTACGACTATTATCAAAGAAGTTATTAAGATAAGTTATACGAGATTTAATATTATCATCAGATAAATTAAGTTGATTTTTATTAACCTCAACATTAATCTCAGCATTAACAACTTCTGCTAAATCTTTAAATACTTCATTATATTGTTTTTGAAGTTGAATAGCTGATTGAATATCATTTTTATTTTCAATATCAATAGGAGTATAAAGTTTATTAATAGCATCTAGACGTTCATTTAATTGAGCAATACGTTCTTGTTTAACAGAATTATTAATTGCAGCATTATCTTGAATAGTTTTAATATCTCTTTGGATACTATTAATAATATGTTGATAAATACCATTCTTAGCAGAATTAATATCAACATCTTCAATATGATTATTTGTAATATCTTGATTTAAAACATCATTAGCCCAATTAAGAAGATTATTATAATTTTCTTGGCGATTACGAGCATGAACCATTTGGGTAGCTATAATACGACCAACTTCAAATCCGCCACCAAGTCTATTAACTTTATTTAAAGTAGTATTATATTCATTTTTAAGATTATTAATTTCAGTTTTAAATCTATTAATAAGTTCATTACTATCTTGTTGTTGTAATCCAAGTTTATTAGTAATACTATCATTAAATTCTTTACTATTAATAGAACTTTCAAGAAGTCCTAAATTACCAGCGTTCATAGAATTAATAATAATATTATCCATATATTCTTTTTCAGCTATACTACGAAGTTCTTCTTCAGTACCAGTAATAATATCTGGATTAACTTGTTTACCGTTTTCATCAGTAATAATTATAAATGGATTTTTACCATTAGCAATACTATTAAGTCTTTCTTGATATGCTTGAAAAGTAGCAGTACGACCAAGAATTTCGTTTTCTCTTTGTTTTTCAGCAGAAGTCCAATCTTTATCAAGACGTTTATTAATAAACTCTCCAGCTTTATTCATAACACTACTAAAAGTAACACCACCAAGAGCACCCCAAAATGCTTGTTCCCATAACATTGGGTCTTGAAGATAATCTTTAATAGTTTGTTGAGGAATATCTTTATCAAATACTTTTTTACCATTGTATAAGCCGTCTTGACTAGCTATATAATTAATAGCTTCTTCAACTCCTTCTGTCCATTCAGCTCTAACACCATGAAGAATATCATCACCTATATCTTTTAATGTACTAGTAATTGCTTGTTTAGTCGTTTTATTACTTAAAGCGTTAGTAATTGCGGCAGCATCATCAATATTACTATTAAATGCAGTATTTAAATTTCTAAGTCTAGAACTAGTTGTATTACCACTTAAAGCATTTTTCCATAAGTTCTTTAAACTATAAACTTGCCATACATCAAAAAGAACATTAGCCCAATCTTCAGCAAAAGTAATATCAGCACTATTTTTAGCAATATCTTTAGCTACTTCTTCATCAGACATATCTTTATATTTAGGATTATTATTATAAAACTCTTCTCTTTGTTTATCATTCATATTAGCAAGTTGAGTTTTAGAATAATCTTCAATATCATTATAAGTTTGTCTAGCTTCTTGATAATTTTCAAGATAACGAGAAGGAACTCCAATAGCAGTAGCTTCTGCTATTCTACCAGTAATGGCTCTACTCTTTTGTGTCATATTAATAGCATTAGCCATTTTATTAGCTAATTTATTAAACTTTATGCCTTTACCTAATAAAGAAACACCTTTAGCAAGACCGGTACTAGGAACCATAAGAGTTAAAGAACTAGCTATACTAGGAGCATTGCTAGCCCACCAAGCAAAATCTCCAATATCAAAAGCAGCATTAGGATTTTCTCGATATATAGCTAATCTTTCATTAATAGATTCTTTTAAAGATTCAAGTCTAGAACTTATTTCAGATTGATAATCATTAGGACTATCACTAATCATATTATAGAAAGCATCAGCTAAATCAGCAAAACCTATTGCAGTACCAACAGTAATTTCATTACCAATCTGTCCAATCATTCTTAACCCTTGTTCCCAATTACTTTGATTAACAGCACGTTCTTTATCAAGTTTTTCTGGGTCATCAACAGGATTAACATAAACATCATAAGGAGCATATTTATCTATATCATATTGATTAAGATTATATGATTGCCCAGCAATACGACTAAATAAATGACCACGACCCTGGTCACTAATAGAAGTGCCAGGGTTGTAATCAACTAAAGTAGGAGGCTGTATAGCCCCCTTTTTAGTTTTAGGATTATATTCAGGATTAGGTGTTTTGTTACCACCTTGTAGAAACTTTAATACATCCATATTAATATAGATTGTTAGTTAATTCATCATAGTAATATTGAATAACATAAGGATCTGTACTGCCACTAAGTTGAGCAAGTTTAGTAGCAACATTTTGTTGAATAGCTTTAACAGCATTTTCATCTACTGCCATACCAGCTTTAACAGCAGTTACAGTTTGTTCCCATTGAGATAAATTATCTACAATATCAACAGCATTTTCTTTACTTACTAAACCAATAGTTTGATTATTAGTAGAATTAATTAAATTAAAACCCCCACCATTAGGTACTAATTTAAATTTATCAATTCCAGTAAATGCAGCATTATTAGTAAGAGAAATAGGTCTATTAGCATTATAATAATTTTCTACTTTACCAGCAGCTTTCCAACTAGTATCTTGATTCCAAGATTGAATAATAGAACTATCAATGGCACCACTACCTACAAGTAAAGTAATAGGTTCTCTTTTAAGTTTACCTTCTGTATCGTAATAACCAGCAATATTAATTTGAACTCCAACATCCCCAGTTTTTGGGTCACGAACAATAGTAGGAGTAATTTCATTTTCTTTAGCACTTCTAAGATATGCAGTATAAGCTTTTCTATCTTCAGAAGTCATAGGTTCAAATACTCCATTTTCACTAGTAATATAAGCTTCTCCTTGAGTTAAATCAATACCACTACGAATAGCCATCATAGCTTGTTCTTCTTTATTCTTCTTATAAGCAGAAAGTCTACTAGCTTCTTCAGGATTAGCATTCATCATAAAATTAATTTCAGCTAATTCAGGAGTTAAAGCACTAATACCAATAGTAGAAGAAGTTATTTTGCCACCATCAAGAACAGCATCATTTTTAGATTTAAGAGAATCAACATAATTAACTAAACCAATATAAGGTTCTTTATTACCTGTTGGTAATCCAGCATGATGTTCTTCACCATTAGAATCAACTCTAACAAATTTATCACCATATCCAAAAAATCTAGTCTTAGCAGAATTAAGAAAAGCATTTAAAGGATTTCTAGTATCTTCAGCTTCTTTAACAGCTTTACCAAAACTATAAATAGATTTATGATAATCTTTAGGTAATTCAGCATATCTATAACCATTACCATCAGAACCAAATCTTATTCCAAGACTAGCAGCTTTTTTCTCTCCACCAAGAGCATTAATAAACGAATTATAAACATCATCATTATTAAAATATTGTCTAATAGAACTGCTATCTCCAAATATCTGATTAACATATTTACTATATGTATCAGAATATTTATTACTAGGTAAATCACTTAAACTAATAATAGAATTATATGTATCAAATCCATCAATACTATCTTGAGATTTACCAACTTTAAGACTATTAATATATTCTTGATTATCAATAATATCATTAAGATAACTAAGAGCATATGCTCTATCAGATGGATTAGTAATATTAGTCATAATACTAGTTCTAATATCATCTGGGTTAGCAGTACTTAAATTAATATTAATATCAGGATTATATTTACTAAGCAATCCAGCTATTGATTGTCTATTGCTAGTAATTTCAGCTTGAGCTTGAGCAGGCATAAAATTATCAATACGAACAGGAGTACCTTTATAAGTTAAATTATCAATAGCTTGTTTTCTTTGATTTGTACTTCCTAATCCAGCTTGTTTAGCTAAAGCTAATTGAGCTTTCCATGCTTCTCCATAAGTAGTATTACTACTTTGATTATAAAAAGTTGCAGCATTATAGAAAGGGTCAATACGTTTAGCAAGATATTGTTCAGGAGTAAGAAGAATACCATTTTTATCTGTTATATCAGGATTACTACCATTTTGGTCATATTTCCATTTAGCAATCTTATAATCTTGTTCAAGACTAGCTTTAGCGCCAGGAGTGTTTTCAATAACAGCTTTAACGGCTTCAGCAAGTTTAGCTTTACTTAATCTTTGCCAATCACCTTTAGTATGAGAATAAATCTCTCCTGTAACAGATTTAGTAATATCATCAGTAACTTTACCGTTAGCATCAAGCCATCTTGTTTGATTACCTCCGCCTTGTTCTTTAGCAGCCCACTGAAGTGCTTGATTAAGTATTTGATTCATAGGAATTTCAGAAACTTCTTTATCAATAGGAGTCCATTTACTTCCACCGATAACATTACCATTCTTATCAGTTATATCTTGATAATTATATTTATTAACTGTACGATAATAATTCTTATAATCTTCAGATAAATCAGTACGTTTATCAAGATTATCCATATAAGCTTTATAATCTTGTTGAGCGCGTAAACGACCAATCATTCCAGGACTTGAAGTTATATCTCCATAAGTTCCAACTATATCATCAAGACTAGAATAAGCATTACCATATTGCATATTTTCGGTAAGAGCATTACGAACTTTATTAAGTTGTTCTTGACGCCAAGCATCTTCAGCTTCATTTAAATCTAATTGAGCAAGTTGAGCATCAATTTGAGATTTAGTTTGAATAGCTTGTTGATGACCTTGTTCAAGAGTATTATAAGTTCTAGCTAAGACATTTAAGTCAATAGGATTAACTTGTTGTCTAAAAGTAGGAGTATAAAAGTTTATCGGCATGATTGTTTTCCTCCAAGTTTTCTACGTTTACGAATAATAAATTCATCATAATCAACTCCAGCATCTCTCATAATTCTATCATCTACATTAGGAGCAGATGCCCTCATAGCACCAATAGTATTATTTAAAGCTTTACGATTTTCATATCTACTAATCATATCTTGAATACCAGCATTAATTCCACTAAATAAATTATTAATATTAGTTACTTTAGCTTCTCTAATACCATTATCAAATGCTGCTTTTCTATCTATATATTGATTATATTGTTGAGCATTAAATTGACGAACACTTTGTTGATTACGTCTATCTTGATTAATAAGATTAGTTTCTATATTTTCCTTATTACCATAAAGCTCATTAGCAGCTTGACCAGCAGCATTACGAACTCGTTGCTTACGAGCTAAACTAACACGACTACTAGCAGTATTAGAATCAATATCACGATAAGCTTCGAATTTATCTTCTCTAATTCTATCAAGTTGAGGATTAATATTATATTTAGTTTTAAGTTTATTAGCACTAATAAGAGTAGGTTGACTTGGGCCTTTCATTTTATTAATAGCTCTTCTACTAGCAAAATAACTAGCTAAACTACCAGCTATATTACTGCCTAATCCAATCCAATCAGCAGTAGTAAGATTTTTAAATTTACCTTGACCTTTACCATCGGAAGATGTAGTTCCTTTAGCAGGTGTACTAGTAGAAACAGGTAAAGTAGTAGGAATACTAGCTTCTACTTTAGGTAGATTACGATTATAAACAGCAGTAGGAGGAATTTTAGTAGGAATAGATTGAGTTGATTGATTTGACTTACTTCGTCCTCCACGGGGGGTCCTCCCGCTAGATTTAGTTGCAGATAAACTTGGAATATTAGTATTATTCATACTAACACCTTTGTTATTTCCATGACTCCAACCAGCTCTAACTAAACCACTAGTAATACCAGCACCATCTTCAAATAAAGGAAGTCTACGTTCTGCATAATATTGAGGACGACGATTTCCATTATCAATATTAGGTTTATTAGTATTAGTATTTACATTATTATTTTTAGACCATCTTCCATTTCTAAAAGTATAATCACTTCCAATAATAGTTTCTCCTCTAGCAGATTTATTAATAGGATAAGCAGAAGTTCTATTAATAGTTCTATTAGTTATAGGAACATAAGCTCCAATTTTTTCATCATATTCCCAAGTTCTTCCATGACGATTAATACGATTTCCGCCAACAGCAAATTTATCGCGTAGACCCCCCGTAGAGGATGGAGAATGAATTAATCCATTCTTAACATTACCATTAATACTAACAACTAATCCAACATTACCTTTCTTTCTAAGTTCTGGATATTTATTATAAACTTTAGCTTTAACATCATTTCTACCATGTAATCCAGCTAATCTTAAAGCATCAATAGCATCAGCTTTAGTAGGAATAGGATAACTTCTATGTCCACCAGCAAAATCTTTTTTAGCTACACTAGGATAAGGTTTCTTTTTAGAACCATAATCTTTATCTCTACTTAATCCACCCATAGCTTTTTTATTTTCATTTATATTATTTTTATTTATATAATCAATAGTTCTAGGAAGATTACTACCATGTTTACCAATAGTTGTTCTATAAACTTCTTTAATTCCTTGATTAATCCAAGTATTATCAATTTTATTAGCTAAATCATAAATTTTTTGTCTACCTAAATTAATAAAATTAGTAGCAGTTCTACCTATTCTAGAAGCTTTAGTTAGACCTTTAATAAATTTATAATTTCTATTACCAGCTATTGTAGGATAACCACCAATAATTATCGAACCACTTTCAGCGATTTGTCTTTTATATTCATCAGGTGCTTGATAAATTTTGCCACCTTCTTTATATTTAGTACCATCATCATTAATTCTGTTTCTATCTTTAAAATCTTCTTGAGCTTTAAATACTTTATTAGGATTAGCTCCACCCATAACTAATTGAGCAGGACTAGCACCGTTAAGAATAGGTTGTGCAGAATAAACTTTAAGTTCATTTCCATTAGTTTCAACTACTTCACCACCTTCTACTTCAATACCAGTTTTATCACTAGGACCAATATCAATACCACCTTGACTATGTTTTCTTCCATTCATATAAAAGAAATTATTACCAAGAGGTTGAGCAATACCACCAGCAACTACATTTGGTATTTTACCACCAACAGCATATTGCTTTTGAGGAAGATTTTTTCCATTACTTCTAGGAGTTTGAATAATATTAAATGGAAATGTTGGTCCAAGTTCATCATCACTAGGAAAAGATTCTTTATTAAAATCTTTAACATAATTAATAAGTCTACCAGCAGTATTATTCATTAATTTTTCTCTATTATCTTTAGACACCAAATTGTTTATACCATTATAGAGAAATTCATTACCAAGTCTTATTAAACCAGTAGATTTAACAACTTTATCATAAGCTCCACCAAGTGGAGGAATACCATTTTGAATAAATCTTCCATTACGAGTAACATTACCTCTAAATGTACTAGGTAAATTACTTATATGAATAACTTTATCTTTTCTAGGCATTTTATATAATATAATGAGAAATTGTAATTTGATTGATTTTAAGGCTCTCTGCTGAACGATAACCTATCAGTCGATTAATAGTTCATACCTATATATAATAATTCAACAGAGAGCAAAAGACTAGCGTCTATGACCGCCACAGCGATATACATTTAGCCTATCTCGATATACTGATTGAGGCATAACAGGTTGTTGAACAGTACCATTAGTAATCCATTCAGGACGTTCAAGACCAGTTTTAGGAGCACTATAACTAGCTTGGTCAGCTTGTTTAACTTGAATTGGTTGTTGTCCTTTACTTCCAAACATACCACCAATTAAACTTCCAGCAGCACCAATAGCCGCACCAATCCATGCTTTTCTACGTCCACCACATTTATATTTATTAATAAAACTAGAACGTTGATACATAGTCATTGGATTAGTCATTTTATCAGAAGTAATATTAAGTTGCTGTTGACCAGCTTGAAGTTGTTTACGCTGTTCAGCTTCTTGAGCAATACGTTTATTTTCATTAATTTGTTGATTAGCAGAAATACCTTGACCTATTGCAGTACCTAATTCACCAAGTCCTTGAACTCCTGTAATAGAACTAGCAAGATTACCTAGTCCTGGAAGAGCTTGAGCAAATTCAGTACCAAAATTAGCTTTACGTCGAACTCTACCGCCACATTTAAGAGTAAGCTTATCATTATATTGACCAACATAATCTTGATTAGCATAAGCACTAGTTAAAGCTTGAGCATTTTGTAAAGCATCTTTATGGTCTTGTGCAGCTTGAGCTTCAGCTTGGGCTTTTTCTTGAGCTTTCTTTTGTTTATTACCTTTAATTATACCACCAGCAATACTAGCAGCTGCACCAATAATAGCACCAATAAAAGCTTTTTGTCTTTGTCTATCTCTATACTGTATCATAATTTTCTAAATTGAGTTTGAGCACATTCAAGACTTTCAAATTCAATGCGCTTATTATCTGAATTATTAAATATAAAACGAACTACAAAATAATTACCATATACTCTACGAAGTTTATCACTTACTGTATTAGGATGTTCTTTAATAGCATTACGGAAATAATTAAAGTTATATTGAGTAAGTTCATACCAAGGTTTTTTATACTTATTAAATTCATTAAGTTTATCAATATTAATATCTATATCATCAGTATCATTATCTTCATTAAATATACGAAGTATATCTCCAGCATAAGGATGTTCTCTTAAATCAACAGGATTATTAATATTATCACTATAAATAGGAATATATATCTTACGCACTTTATATTTAATAAATTCAAGAAATTTAATAAGTTCATAAGATTCATTAACCATAATATCAATATAACTATTATGAACTAATATAGGCTCATCACCAACTTCTTGTTTAGATACTAGATATAGACTTCTACTATCATCACCCATGTGAGTATTAAATCTACCATAATTATATTCATGAGTAAATACATGAAGAGGGCAGTTAAGTCTATCATCGTTATGTTCAGTTTGAAAATAACATTTAGTTTTAGTAGACCAAGCATTATTAAAATAATAATCATGTAAACTAATAAAACTACCTACTTTATAATTAAAACTAATGACTTCATTATGTGATTCTATAATAGATTCTTTAGTATTAGGATTAATATTATCATAAGTATAATCAAATTTAATTAGAATACGATTATTAAATTTATCATGAGCAAATCTAACTTTATTAGGATGATATTTATCTAGCCATAATTTAATATCTTCATCCATTATTTTAAGTTGACCATCATCAAATTGATAAAGTTTATGAAAATCATCGTTATAAAAAATATAACCAAATTCTCCGACTATATATGATAAATCATCTTGCAGCCCACCATAACCTTTATCACTAGTAAAGACTTCTTTATAATCAACTTCAAAAGCATCAGGTTGATATAATTGAACATTTTCATCTCTAGTTTTAAGAGCTGCACTTATATCAAACATGAACATACTATGTTGAGTATGAACTAAAAGATAATATCCAATACCAATTAAATTAGTTATGCTTCCTTTATTTTCAGTAATATTTTTATAACCTTCGATAGGAAATATTCTCCAAGCGTTAACTTCACTTTCATCTTGAATAACATTACTACGTCTTATAGTTTTATCAAAACGAGTAATATTAATAATATCATTACGATATTGAGTTAACAGTTTAGGAACATATTGGTCAACATTTCCAATTGGGTCTTTAAATAAATCAACACTATTTTTAGGTTCTACAAATGTACCAAAAGCAACACTTTTCTTGTCAGTTTCTTCTTTAATACTAAAAGCTATCTTACTAGGTTCATTATTAAAACGTTTACTTTCAAAGAACTTATCACTATATAAAGGAAACTGAATATAAACATTGAATGGAATATCAAACCAACATGGTTCATCACCACTATAATAATATTGATTATTAGTAGGAGTATATAATTTATAATTACCTTCGTTCATTATAACTCCATTATCATTATAAATAAGAACACCATCATAAGTCATTCTACCATTATATCCATGTTCAATAGAATAAGTTCCACCATTATAACAAACGTCATTAAGTCTTACAAGTTCTTTTTCTTTACTAGTATAAATATTTTTAGTACAATTAAGAACTGTTGCAAGAAACATAGTTTCAGCATCAAGTAGTAATTCCTTATAATCATCCATTTCAAGAGCAGTTCCTTTTCCAGCTCTACTATCAGTAACACTATCAGCAACTACTAATTTATAATTATTAATAGGTTTATATTCATTTCTACTAATTACACCTATAATTGGCATATTATAATTATAAGGATAAGTAGTATTAACTACCATATCAACTACATCATGTTTTTCTTTATAAGGTTCAAATTTACATTTACCATCAATACGAATAATATTAAAATCATATTTAATACTATCATCAATATCAAATCGACCACTATATAGATAACATTTATCACTAGTAAAATTATTCGCTACAAAACCCGGTTTTGTACCCCAACTACCACCTTGCCAAGTAACATTACTAGCTATATTACAATAATCTTTTCTAGTTAATAATCCAGTATATCTAGTAATAGGTTCAACTTTTTCATAACTAATAAACCATCCAACATAACCTAATTCTTTAATTTGATTCCATAAAGTAGTATCAATATTAGCACGAATATAAAACTTATTAAAAGTATTATTCATATTATACACAAAATCTCTAGTATGTTCACCACCAACAACTTCAGAATCAAATATTAAATCAGGTATTCTAAATAGTTCATCACCATTAATATTTTCGTAATAACCAAATTTAGCTTCATTATCAACACCAATAACACCTATTACTTGATTACTACAAGGAGTATAACTACCACTATTTATAACTTGATAAACATATAAATCATTATATTTATCTTTATCTTGATAATCAATAAAGTAATTAGATATAAGAGTATATAGTTCATCTTTATTAATAGCTTCAAGTTCACCAGAGCTATTAAGTAATATATTAGTAGTAGGATTATTTATTGGTTCAGCAGTATAAACTACAATTTTATGATTAGCAATATATCTTTTAATATTAGAACTAATAGTAGATATTGGAATATCTCCACTAATAACTGCCCAATATGGAATATTACCATTACCTTGATTGTTCCAATTAAAAGTAATTATAGTACAATGAGAACCATCATTAACAATATTATTTATATACTTATCTTTATTTGACAATTTATATCCTCTACTAGCATCACCATATTTATCAACAAAATGAATAAAAAAGTTATATACTTCTCCAGGAATAAGAGTATCATTCTTTTTACGTTCATTAAAATCATAACTAGGTTCGATAATAGAATGAGTAATTCTCATTTTACAATTATCAATATCAAATATAGTATCTCCAAATAATACTTGTCCACTAGTAAATACAGTATCTTCTGTAAATCCAATTCCATTATAAACATAACAAGCTATTTTAACTGTACTAGGTAAAGTATAAACAGATTGATTATTTTCATATTTATAACTTGTAGGAATAATAAAACAATGACAAGCAAGATATTCTTTAAGATTATGACTACCTCTACTACCTACTTTTATTTTAGCATTATAATTAATCTTTAAATATTCATGTGCTGCAATACCTTGTATAACTGTATCATTAAATAAAGTTCTAAAAGTACGAAAAGGATATTGATTATTATTGAATACTTTATTAATATCTTTAATTTGCCAATCAGCAGTACCAGTAATTTGAAGGCTAGCCATTTTAAAATAAGGACCTTTTTCACTAACTGCATTAACAGTGGTATAATCATTATAATAAGCATTAACAGCTTTATTACGAAGTTTAATAGTAATATCTTTAACAGCCTCTTCTAATGTTTTACCATTATTTAAAGTTCTATCATCGTTATCAGTTTTTTCATTATAATTAGCAATATATATTCTATTCTTATAATTAATGATATTACCAACATTATAATAATTATAATAGTCAGTAGTTAAATCAACAACATTATATTCAACAAGAACATCTCTACTAAATTTAAAAATATTATTATTTAAATCATCTGTTCTAAACGCTTGAGTACTATCTTTTTTACATACAATAAAACCAAGTTGATAAAGACCAGAACGACCTCCACTAATATTTATTTCAAAAGTTTGGTTACATATATCTTTAGAATCACTAAATGAATCGGTATTACCATAACAATAACCGTTTGGTTCATCTTTCGGTTCATAAACATTAGTTTTTCTAAAACAAACTTTATTAATAACTTGTGGAATTATAACATCATTAAAAATAGGAAATCCAATACTATACCATTTAGTATAATTAGTTTTATCTATCTTATATCTAATAAATATAAAATAAAATCCTTTATAAGCTCCACCACTAACATAATTTAAACCACTAATAGTAGGTAAAGTTATTTGTGGAATAACAGACATTTCAGAATCAGGACGGTCAGAATCTAAATCAATATTAATAGTTTTAAGAGGGACATCAATAGAAGCATTACTTTCAGCAATAGCTATAATAAGATGATTTTTAACATTATAAGTATATGTTCCTTTAATCTTTCCACCATTATACTTCCAATTACTATTTACTCTATAACAATTATCAGCTTGTTCATTATATCTATAAATATAAGACTCATTAGAATCAGTATTAACAATAAATAAAATAAGTTCAGTACTAGTTGGAATAACACCAACTATTTTAAAATTATTAATACCATCTTCATGAATAGAATTGGCAATTGCTTTACAATCTTCAAGTCCTTCTTCATTAACAATCATCCTATCATCATTACTTACTTTAACGTTCTTAGCAGCAACTAATGAATAAGGTACACAATCACCCGGATGTTTATTAAGATTAAGTTTCTTTTGTATATTCATAATTATTTAGGAAAAGTAAAGTTATAAAAGAACTCATTCCAACCACTATCATCATCACTTTGTTCATCTAATAGAATACTAGTCTTAATATCTTTCTTCATACTTTCCCATAGATAGAAAGGATTAGTTCCATATTGACTAGCAGAAAGATTAAACACAGGATGTTTATATCCTCTCATAAGCATACGAGCCATACAATAATAAGTAAGACCTTGAATTAATTTACCATTAGCAGGTATAACAGGAATCTCACAATGATAATTATCACTATATTGAGTTTCAATATCTTTATAAACAACTGTTATACAAGTATCATTAAAATTAAGTTCAATAGTATTACCTCCAATAAGAATATAATTATGATTTGACTTATCATATCCTCCACGGGGGGTCTGACAATGAGAATGAACTTCATGCTGACATCTTGGACATTCAGTATTATTATGAACTGTATAAACAACAGGATTACATCCTACTTTACCAGTATCAATAACTTCTCTAGTTCTAGAACCATTAGGACAACAATCATTGGGCATACCAAGATAGTCTTTATTAGTAGCACGCTCCGGACTTTCGTCCTCCGCTTGACCCCCCGTAGAGGATGGAGCAGATTCAGTATCACCACATCTATATTTACTAGTATCAGCTCTAGGTACTTCACAACCATTACTATCATATACTTTAAGACCGTCATCAATAAGACAACATTTACTTTTAGCTATCTTATTAATGACGGTTAGTTTCATTTTCTTATCAACTTTACGAAGAACTTTAAGTTCATTCATAGCATCAACACACCAAGCAGGAACTCTAGGAATCCAATCACTTCCATCAGGATTGAAATCATTATCAAGTTTACCAATTATATGTTCTATCGTAATCGTTTTATTATTTGCCATAATATTAGTTTTTATATCTAGTTTTATTACCATTATTATGTGCTCCACGTTCATACTTTTGTTGATTAACATTTCTAATATATTTAAATGGAGCATTAGGTTCTCGTTCAAGATAAACAAGAAGTTTACTTCTTAATCCTAATTTAAGATTAAAAATATCATCAACAGTTTTACATTCAGAATTAAGTTGTTTTGCATCTTTACCTCTAAGCTCTCTATTAATATAATTAGCATACTTAAATTTAATAGCACTATAACTATGAGTTCCGTTATTAATAAGTTGTATTTCATAAAACTCTTTATTAGTTTTATAAACTACATAAGGAATACCATCATACTTAAGTCCACGAATTTTATATATTTCTGCTTCTTCTTTATCATAAGGTTTAAGACCAGCATCAATAATTTCTTGTTTTTTAAGTCTAGTAGCGTTCCAATCAACATAAGTATCTCTAGGTTTATCTCTATATCTCCAGAAATTAATAACTAAATCACCAATTTCATATTTAAAATGATAAGCGTAGCCTTCAAGAACACATTTATGAACACCATAACTATAATACCTATGAATGTACTTTTTATAATCAGAAAGACTTAATTCAGAACGTCTTGTAGCAAGTTTAAGAGCAATAATATAATCGTTTGCTTTTTTAGCTAAGTTACAATAACGCAAAAGTTGGAGAAGAACAATACGTCTTTCTCCAACTGTATAACTAAGTCGATTATTAATTAATTGCTCTAACTTATTAATTAATTCAACATTATCATTAAGAAATTGAAACCCATATTCATTAAGATTAATTTTTAAATCATCTTTAATAACTTGATTTTTACTTTTAATATAAGCACGGCAATCAGCTTTCATCTTATTTATAACTTCAAGTTCTTTATTATATTTTGCCATATCGTCATTAGAAGTTTCGATAAACTTTTTATAATAATGACTAATATCTATATCTTTAATCATAATTTATCTAGTTACAAGATTATCAATAGGAGTTTCATTTGTTTGACGAGGAACTTCAATAAGATTACGTTTAAATACAATCTCTTTAAGAGTTCCAATCATATCTTCAGGAATAAGAAATTCATCATCATCGTATTTAGCTTCATCATCAATAGAGTCATAATTTACATCTTTAGCTTTTTCAACAGTTTCGGTAGGAACAAGATAAGGAATTTCAAATGGAGATTCAATAATAATAGAACCTATATTTTGAAACCAATCTTTATTATTACTAAAGAAATAAATATAACCATTAATATAATCATAAACAGGAAGATTACACATACCTGCAAGATAATGATAAAACTTAGCACTAGCTTCTTTTGCAAATGGTATTTCTATCCCAGTATGTCCGGTAGTTCTAATTGATTGGAAAGGTAAGTTATTAATAAGTCTAACTGGCTTTGGAACTTCTTGTTTAGTACGTTTAATTGCAGGAAGTCCAAGAGTTTGACTATTATATAAGTCACCATCAGGAACATTAATAATAGAAACACGAATACGTTGTTGCAAACCTTTATCAACATATTTATGATTTTCATAACTTTTACGAATTAGTTCATTACGACCATGAAGAATAGCATATCGAAGATTACGTCTAAGAGGAATACTATTAGGATTGCCAACAGCATGAGCAAATTCACTAACTAATTGATTAAGACTAGCCATATTAAGATTGACTTGCATTTTCTAATTGATGAACTCTTTGTTCAAGTTCATTAATCTTATTAGAATATGTTTCAACTTTAGTTTTAAGTTCACTAACTGTTTCAACTAATTCGTTATGTTTTTGTATTATAACTTTAACATCTTGTTCAAGTTCAGTATTATTAGTATAATCTACAATAGAATTTAATAGTTTAATTAGAAGTTCTCTACTTTCAATAGATATATCGTTATTTAAATTAGAAATAGTTCTAATAATGTCGTCTTTAAGTTTATCTTTAGTCATAATATATTATGTTTGAGGTTTAACTTTTTCTTTTCTATTTTTAGCATAAATACGCCAATCATATTTAGTAATTTTAAAATTAATAGGAAAATGATTAAGTCTATGTATAGAATAAAATAGAGTTTTATCTCTACTATCGGCATAATAAGCTTTACCATTTCTAATAAAATTAATTCTAAAATACTTAGCATAATTAATAACTTGAATTATTCTAACATATTTACCATAATATTTAGTAATATTAGTTCTTTTACCATTTCAATTAGAATATCTAACACCTGTAAGACTTTGAATTTTATAAAGAAGATTTTTAGCATCAGCGTGTTTAAGCCATCCATAATAAGCACACATTCTAACTTTAAATTCTTTTCTATCAATTTCTCTATTTAAATAACTATTTACTAGTCTTATAATTTTATATTTAATAGATTTTCTAATTAAAGTATGAGTACGATAAAATACATAACCAACAAAATTAATTCCTCTACTATCAACAGGATATATTTGATAATTATCTTTAACTTTCAATCCAATAGTATGAACATATAATTTAATATAAATAAGAACTTTATGAAGAAAATCTTTATCATTACTTAAAATAACTATATCATCAGCATAACGATAATAGAATTTACATTTAAGTTCTTCTTTGCATAAATGGTCAAGTTCACTAAGATAAAGATTAGCAAAGTATTGAGATAAATAATTACCAATAGGAACTCCAATTCCAATCTTATTAGTTAATTTAGAAGAAATATCACTAACATTATCAGTAGAATCAATAATTTCATCAAGAATCATTAGAAAATCTTTATCTTTAATCTTCTTTCTAATACATTCTTTAAGACCATCATGAGGAATACTAGGATAAAACTTTTTAATATCTAATTTAAGACAATATGTAGTTTCGTTAGGATATTTTCTTAAATCTCTTTTAAGATTATTTGCACAAAGATGAATACCTCTACCTTCAATACAACTATATGTATTATGAATAAAACTTTTTGTCCAAATATCTTTTACAACATTCATTATAGCATGATGAGCAATTCTATCTGGATAATAAGGAAGTCTATAAATAATACGTTCTTTTGGTTCATATATTTTATATAGACTATATTTAGAAGTTTTATATTTAAGATTAAATAGTTTATCTACCAAATCTTCATTTTCATATTGTCTATTTTTATCATGTTTATTAATACCATATTTCTTATTTTTATTCTTTCTTGCATTATCATCAGCAACTTCAATATTTTCAATAGTACATAGTTTATCATGTAAACCATTATATCTTTTCATATTTATATAATTTATATAAGAGCCTTCGTGAATATCACTACCAACACTTTTAGTTTCTAAATAACGTTATCTTTTACCAAGAGGTAAGGTTATACTTCCCAAAATAATATTTATATTAATATTATATTTATTAGTTTTAGGAATTATATAAAAGAAGCCGACATTAGCATTAGAATCTGACTGAACTCAATTAGAATTAAAGTTACTAGAGCTAGCTTTAGAACTGTTATTAGCGTTACTGCTAAGCAGAAGCACTGTATCTAAATGTCAATCATCTTAAGAAATATAACCTTTAATATTATTATAATAAACTGTTGCAGGAGTAGTATCGAGAAATACAAAACAGAAAACAAATTAATTAACCAACTACTCCTAGCAACAGTTCCACGTGGACTTATTTAATCAAGCTTAACTGTGGTAAAGAAGCCGACATCAGCACCAGAATCCGACCGAACCCAAGAAGAATCAAAGCCACCAGAGCCAGCCCAAGAACCGCTACCAGCGCCACCGCCAAGCAGAAGCACACGAATAGCTTTATCTGTATCTTGTCCATCATCACCTCTTTTCCAATTATATTCAGCTTTTTTATTAGTTCCAACTTTATTAGGAACAAAATAAGGACCAAATCTAAAATCAAATTCAGTAATAAAATTATTAGTATTAGCTTGGTCACCTATAAAATAACATTTATCTTGAATATTATCTTTTGTAACATCAGAATGATTAACTCCTTTTTTAAGAAGATAAACACTATTATAATTTACATTACGATTTATAATAGCTACATCTCTAATAAACGTCCATATATCACCAAAGAAATTTAGAATACCACGATAAACAGCAGGATAAGTATTTAAATTACTTCCATCTACATTATAATTTTCTAGTTCATAATGGTCACCATTAGTACTACCATTACCAATATTATGTTCAGCAGTCCAATAAGTTTGTACAATAGGATTATTATCATTAAAAGCTGTCCATCTACCCCAATTTAAATTTGTAACACCAGCACCAAGTCCTCCTTGTTTAAATCCATCACTAGTTAAATTAGTATTTAATGCAGCTTGATTATCAAAATTAGCATACTCAATATAACAAAGAGCTTGTAAAGCACAATATTCAAGATAATCAATCATTGTAATCCAATCGCCACGATTAGCACAAAACTCATTAGCTTTATCATAATTAATACTAGTTCTAGGTCTACCTTGCAATTTAGTAGCAACAATAGAAGAACTTTTATTTCCTCCTAAATATCTAGTATCATCATGTTTAATACAAGCACTAAATACTTCTTCTTTACCATCTTCTCTAGTTCTAGTCATAGTTTTAGTATGACTTATAATAAAAGGATGAACTCTAGTAAATGTTCCATCAATATTAAAATCACTTATCCAAAGTTGATATTTAGTACCAGTATCTTTAACGCACATATAAAACTCTGGAACTCTTACCCCAACATCGCCATCACTTCCATCAAGAGGAGGAATAAGACCATTTTCAAGAGGTTTAGCCCAACCCGTAGGATTAAGGAAATAACTGATTTTCTTTTCATTATAGACACAACCTTTAAGTCTATTTTGAATAGGAAGTTCTCTATGAAATTTAGCATTACCAATTCTGATTATATCATTGTCATCTTTAGTCCATTCAATACCATAAGCAGCATTTTCAAAAGTAGGAATAAATGCAGCAGAACCCCAAGCTGGATTACCTTGTTCATTAATAATTAAACTATCTCCTTTAGATACTCCATCCAAATTAGGTAAATGTTTAAGTCCTTCTGCAAGTTCATTTAGTATATGCTTATTAAATCTTAACAAGCCATTATACATTTCTACTAAATTAAAATTCATATCAAGCTTGTTCTAGAGCATCAACTCTACCATCAAGAGAATTAATATTATTAGTATTTTGATTAACTTTAGTTACAAGTCCTTGAAGAGCAGCAATTATAGCATTGTTCTTAGTATCATTACTAGATTTCATAGCATTAATCGCAGCAACTATATCTGTATTTGCTTTATTAATAGTAGAATTAACAGTATCAAGTTTATCACCAATAGTAGCTTTCATACTATCAATAGCAGCTTTAATACTATCTAATTTAGCATCAACTTTATCAAAACGACTATTAAGAAGAGTTTGAGTTTCATCTGATTCACTTTTATGTTGATTTTCAAACTCATCAAATTCAGCTTTAACCATTTCATGTAATTCAGTAATCTTTTGACTAATCTCATCAAGATTAACTATAACATTATTTTCTCCAAGCTCATCATGTTCTTTATTACCAGAAATACTAAGTTTAAGATTATTAATAAGTTTATTAATAGCATCTAACTTATAATTAACTCTTTTATCATCTTCCATATCTTTAGAATTTAGTTTGTTACAAATATAAATTATATTATTAATAACAAGTAGTTTAACAATATTATTAACATTTTTTAATTAAGCAGTTTTAGAACTATTAATACCTAGATATTTAGTCCAAGTATAATGTTTACGTTCACTAATATAATTAAGATTATCATCATTAATATGAGCTTCTTCTTCAAAACTTACATCTTTATAAGCATCATATTGTTTAATATGAAATAATCTTATAATAAGATATTCAACACCATACCATATATAGAAAAAGATATATAACATCTCTTTCATTTGTTCTGTATGAATAGCTTCGTGATTAAGTTCTTTATTACTTAATTCTCCTTTAGTAAATATAATACCAAAAATATTAATAGCTTTATAACCATTAAAAGGAAAATGTTTAGTCTTAATAACTCTCATAACTTTACTATTTCAAATTTTAATATTGTAAATATTTATGTACGTTCATAGAGCCACTTTTTAGGCTTATAGTAAGACTTTTATTCAATCGTGTATAACTAATCAGCTAGGCTTAAAACTAGCCAAATTCGGCAAGCTATACTCCCCGTAGAAGATATAGCAGGCTTGAATTAGTCAATCAAGTCTAGCTAATCAATCTTATACAATCTTAATCAATAGTATTATCAATATCTTTATAGCCAACTCCAAGTTTCTTTAGAATAGGACTAACAACCCAACTCCAAAACACAGGAGCAAGAATAGCACTATTAACAAGCATAATAGTATTATCATAACCAGCTGCAATATAAATGCTAATCATAGCAGCAATACTTATAACTAATACACATCTTTTTTGCCAAGTAGGAACTTTATTATCACCATTAAAATAATCAATAGTTTTAATAATAATATAAGTTAGAACATTAACAATAAACATAAATCCAAAATCAAAATTACTAAGGATTCCATCTACAATTACATCAATAAATTTGTCCATACTAAAATTTAGATAAATAAAAAAGGGAACTATCCGAAGATAATTCCCTTTTACAGTTTTACAATAATGATTAGTTATTCATGTGGAAATATTCCCATACTTTATCACCATCAAAATCTACATCTTTAAACCAAAATGTAATAGCACTTTCAAACACTTTATTATCTATATTACCACCAAACCATTCTTCAAATAATTTAGCATAATCATGATATTGAGCATTAATTGCAACATAAACATCGCAAGGTTCA
>OJNQ01001030.1_pt1 | contig 20678 bp, 10 predicted proteins | sample 1597621 | NCBI WGS metagenome assembly OJNQ01 (sample SAMEA2452137, study PRJEB22498) | human gut metagenome | reverse complement strand
TACGGACGGAAAGGCGAAGATGAGTAAGTCGCTGGGCAACTGTATCTATTTGTCTGATTCGGCAGATGAGGTATTGAAGAAGGTGAAGAGCATGTACACTGACCCGACACATATCAAAGTAAGCGATCCGGGTAAACTGGAAGGCAACTGTGTGTTTACTTACCTGGATGCTTTCTGCCAGACAGAACATTTTGGACGCTATTTGCCGGAATATGCTAACCTGGACGAACTGAAAGCACATTACACTCGCGGTGGATTGGGTGATATGAAGGTGAAGAAGTTCCTGGGAGCTGTCATGGAAGAGGTGTTGGAACCAATCCGTACACGTCGTAAGGAATTTGAAAAAGACATTCCTGCCGTATATGATATGTTGAAGAAGGGTTGTGAAGTGGCTCGTGAAGCTGCCGCTCAGACCATGGATGAAGTGCGCCGTGCCATGAAAATCAACTATTTTGAAGATGCGGCATTGATTGAAGAGCAGGCAAAGCGCTTCTCAGAACAATAAGAATATGGATATTGAAGAGCTATACAGCCGGTTTACGGAGTGTAACGGACTGACGACCGACAGCCGCCATTGTCCGGAGGGTTCTATGTTTCTGGCCCTGAAAGGAGAAACATTTAATGGCAATGCATTTGCGGCACAGTCGCTGGCACAGGGATGCCGTTATGCTGTGGTCGATGAACCACAATATGCATCACCGGAGAATCCGCGTATTTTGCTGGTGGAAAATTGCCTTCAGACGTTACAGCAGCTGGCCAATTATCATCGTCGTAAGTTGGGGACTCGCATGGTGGGAGTAACCGGTACCAACGGGAAAACCACTACGAAGGAACTGATTGCAGCCGTATTGAAAGAGAAATTCAATGTGCTCTATACACAGGGAAATTTCAATAACCATATTGGCGTGCCCTTGACCTTGTTGCGCCTGAAGCCGGAACATGAGGTGGCTGTCATTGAAATGGGAGCCAATCATCCGGGTGAAATCAAGACGCTGGTTCATATAGCTGAGCCCGATTGTGGTATTATTACCAATGTGGGAAAGGCGCATCTGGAAGGATTCGGCTCTTTTGAAGGAGTCATCCGTACCAAGGGAGAACTGTATGATTATCTTCGGGAAAAAGGAAATGCCACTATCTTCATTCAGAATGAGAACCCTTATCTGAATAAAATTGCAGAAGGGCTGAATTGTGTCCGTTACGGACAGACTTCAGGTTTGGATGTGAGTGGAGCAGTACTTTCTTGTTCTCCGTTCCTGCATTTTGAGTGGGCGGCTGGAGTTGCGTCACACGAGGTGAAGACGCAACTGATAGGTGCCTATAATTTGGATAACGCACTGGCAGCGGTTGCTATTGGTCGTTATTTCGGCGTGGAAGATACACAAATCTGTCATGCGCTTTCTTCTTATGTGCCTCAGAACAATCGTTCACAGCTGGTTCAGACGGAATCCAATACGCTGATTGTGGATGCGTATAATGCTAACCCAACCAGTATGATGGCGGCATTGGTAAATTTCCGCCAGATGGAAGCCGAGCATAAGGTGGCTATCCTGGGTGCTATGAAGGAGCTGGGTGAAGGAAGTCGGGAAGAGCATCAGAAAGTAGTGGACTTCCTGAACGAATGTCAGTTTGAACGCGTGATTCTGGTTGGGTCGGAGTTTGCCGGACTCTCTGCTTCGTTTGAACATTATGAGAACGTGAAGGAGGTAGAAGCTATGCTGGCTGCTCATCCTGTTCAGCATTGTTGCGTGCTGATAAAGGGCTCCAATAGTATGAAGTTGAGTGAACTTCCAGCTTGTCTGTAAGAAATATTATTTTTTTGCGAACAGTCCGTATTGAAGTAGATGCTTTGAATACGGACTGTTTTTTCATTCGTATCTCAAACATTTGAATAGAAATATGTGACGATTTGGTCAAAAAGGGCAGGATTTTATCCATTCGGCTTTCCTTGCCCGTTTTTTATCCCTCCTTGACGAAATTTTTATACCTTTTTTACCTGAAAATTCTACTTTTGCAAAGGATACTTAATAGATAAACTATGAAGCGCATCTTGCTATTTTTAATTGGTTTTCTCATTTGGGGTGAAATTTTAGCACAACAACTTGTCAAGGTGGGTGACGGCTATAGCTCAACATCCGTCAATACGACCGTATTCCGTAATAGTTCGCTAGTTACGGACGGGGGAGTACAATACATATCTTATTATGATGCCGATGGATATTTAACTGTCGGTAAACGTACTTTGGGAACTACTGACTGGACGTTACAGCGCAGTCAGTATAAGGGAAATGTAGCCGATGCACACAATGTCATCAGTATGATGGTAGATGGGGACGGTTATCTGCATCTTTCTTTTGACCATCATGGTAACAAATTAAATTATTGCAAGAGTACGGCACCCGGTGCTTTGACGTTAGGAGAAAAAGAAGCGATGACCGGTAAGGATGAGGACGACGTGACGTATCCGGAGTTTTATCGGATGCCGGATGGTGATTTGCTGTTTGTATACCGTTCCGGAGCTTCAGGGAGAGGTAATCTGGTACTGAATCGTTATGATTTGAAGAGCCGGAAGTGGACACGTGTACAAGATGTGTTGATTGACGGAGAAAATCAACGGAATGCCTACTGGCAACTGTATATGGACAAGGTAGGAGTGATTCATTTGTCATGGGTATGGCGTGAGACCTGGATGGTGGAAACAAATCATGACCTTTGTTATGCATATTCTCCTGATGAGGGAAAGACGTGGTATAAATCGACAGGTGAGAAATATACCTTGCCTATTTGTAAGGATAATGCAGAATATGCCTGTCGCATTCCTCAAAACAGTGAGTTGATAAACCAGACGAGTATGAGTACCGATGCGGAAGGACATCCTTATATTGTGACCTACTGGAGAGATGCAGATAGTGAGGTCCCTCAATATAGGCTGGTGTGGAACGACGGGAAGGGATGGCAGAACCGTCAGATTATGAATCGTTCGCAAGGGTTCTCTCTAAAAGGCGGAGGCACCAAAATGATTCCGATTTCACGACCACGTATTGCGGTAGATAAAGGTAAGGCTTATTTTGTGTTCCGTGATGCAGAACGTGGCAGCAAGGTTTCTATGGCTTATACAGATGATGTGAAGTCGGGTAAATGGCAGGTGAAAGACCTGACCGATTTCTCTGTAGATGCTTGGGAGCCCAGCTATGATACGGAGTTGTGGAAAACACATCGGAAACTGCATGTATTTGTGCAGGAAACACATCAGGGAGACGGGGAAAAAGTCAAGGCTTCCGAGGCAACTCCTGTGTATGTATTGGAAATAAATTAATCTCAAAATAAAACTATGAAACAGGTATTTAAATTAGTATTGGCCTGCGCTGTCGGAATATTGCGATGTCGGTTGGGGCCAAAGATTCCGAAGCGACAGAGGTTCGGAAAATGATTGATAAGGTAAATCAGCATTGGCAGGCAGAAAATTCACCGGAAGTACGTTCATTCTGGGATAATGCTGTATATCATACGGGTAATATGGAAGCCTATTTTCTGACCGGAAACGAGACTTATCGTGCTTATTCTGAAACTTGGGCAAACTATAACCAGTGGAAGGGGGCGAAGAGTGATAACCGTGCGGAGTGGAAATATTCTTATGGAGAATCGGATCAGTATGTTCTTTTTGGTGACTATCAGATATGCTTCCAGACTTATACCGATTTGTATAATCTGGATTCGGATGATAAGAAAATCAGACGTGCGCGTGAGGTTATGGAATATCAGATGAGTACTTCGCAGAATGACTATTGGTGGTGGAGTGATGCGCTGTATATGGCGATGCCGGTAATGACAAAACTTTACAAGGTGACTCATAACACGCTGTATCTGGATAAATTGTATGCTTATTTGCAGTATTCTGACAGCATCATGTTCGATAAGGAAGAGAATCTTTATTACCGTGATGCAAAATATATTTATCCGAAACACAAGACGGTAAACGGTAAGAAGGATTTCTGGGCCAGAGGTGATGCCTGGGTGTTGGCCGGACTGGCTAAAGTGTTGAAGGACTTGCCGGAAGAATATAAGCATCATCAGTTCTTTGTGGATAAATTTCAGAAGATGGCAAAAGCCGTCGCAGCTATCCAGCAACCCGAAGGTTACTGGACACGCAGCATGATGGATCCGGAATTTGCACCGGGACCGGAAACCAGTGGAACAGCTTTGTTTACATACGGATTCTTATGGGGTATAAACAATGGGTATTTGGAAAAAGATATATACATGCCGGTGGTGCAGAAGGCATGGAACTATTTGTCAAAGAAAGCTCTTCAGAAAGATGGAACGGTAGGTTATGTACAGCCTATCGGTGAAAAAGCAATCCCCGGACAGGTAATTAATGCAAAATCTACCGCTAATTTTGGAGTGGGAGCCTTCTTGCTGGCAGCTTGTGAGTATGTTCGTTACTTGGAAGCACCTCAAACTGCTGATCGTGCTTATTGGTGCAAGCTGGCTTATCAGATGGCTTATCCGGTATTGAGCAATATGGCAAAAGGAGAGTTGCAGAAGAATATGCAGCTGGAAGTTAGCCCCACATGGGATGGCCGAAACAAAAAGGTGGCTTATATGGAAACGTTCGGTCGCTTGATGGCTGGTATCGCTCCTTGGCTGACGCTGCCGGATGATGATACAGAAGAAGGAAAGATGCGTAAGGAACTTCGTGAGATGGCTTTGAAGAGCTATGCGAATGCTGTAGACCCGCAAAGTCCGGACTATTTGTTGTGGAGACAGGAGGGCCAGACCCTGGTGGATGGTGCTTACGTGGCAGAAAGCTTTCTTCGTGCTTACGATCAGTTGTGGAAACCCTTGGATGAAACCACTAAAAAGCGTTATATAGAGGAATTTCAGCAGTTACGTCGTATAGATCCTCCTTATACCAACTGGCTGTTGTTCTCATCTACGATAGAAAGTTTCCTGGCAAAAGCAGGAGCTTCATTTGATGAATATCGTGTGAATTCAGCCATTCGTAAGGTAGAAGAATGGTATACGGGAGATGGCTGGTATGCTGATGGTCCTTCTTTTGCATTCGATTATTACAGCAGTTATGTGTTCCATCCGATGTATCTTGAAACCCTTCAGGCTATGAAGGATGCCAAAGTATATACACGGATTGCCTACGGAAAATATTATGACCGCGCGTTGAAACGTGCGCAGAAATTCAGCCTGATTTTGGAACGTTTCATCTCTCCGGAAGGAACCTTCCCTGTATTCGGTCGTTCCATTCCTTATCGTATGGCTACTATGCAGCCATTGGCTTTGATGGCATGGTATCAGGAACTGCCTGCAGGGGTGACTAATGCACAGGTTCGTTGTGCGTTGACAGCGGTGATGAAGCGTATGTTTGCCAGCGGACACAATTTCAATGAAGGTGGTTTCCTGACTATCGGATTTACCGGACGTCAGCCGAATGTAGCCGACTGGTATACCAACAACGGAAGTTTGTATATGACTTCTCTGGCATTCTTGCCGTTGGGACTTCCGGCTTCTCATCCTTTCTGGACTGATGCACCACAGGAATGGACCAGCGTACGTGCTTGGGGAGAAAAGCCTTTTCCGAAAGATCACCATTGGAGAGATGAAATCCGTACATGGGATTTGTTCTAAGAAACTATTGAGTTTTGTAAATAGGGGATAATGCACTGCGACTGAGATTCTGGGAATTATTTCGGATTGCTTCCAGAATCTTGGTCGTAATTGTTATAATAAGGATATAATAAATTTGATGTATGAGACTGAAATCAATTAGTCGTTTAGGTGCGCTTTGTGTTCTTTTGTTAGTGGCATGTACAGCCGAATCTCCCAAAGAAATTCGTAGTGGTGAAATCTGGCCAGACAATCAAGGAGTACATGTAAATGCTCACGGAGGCGGTATATTGTATCATGATGGTACTTACTACTGGTATGGTGAGAATAAATCCGATTCTACCAGCAGTGCCATGGTGGGAATTATGTGTTACTCTTCAAAGAACCTGACTGACTGGAACAACGAAGGAGCTGTCTTACCTGTAGTGTTGAACGATTCTACCAGTGATATTGTGCAGGGATGTGTAATGGAACGTCCAAAAGTAATCTATAATGAAAAGACGAAGAAGTTTGTCATGTGGTTCCATCTGGAATTGAAAGGAAAAGGCTATGCAGCAGCCCGTTCGGCGGTGGCCGTCTCTGATTCTCCTACCGGGCCATTCAAGTATATTCGTTCGGAACGCATTAATCCGGGAGTGCTTCCTTTTGATATGAATGAAACACAGCGTGCCATGCTGGATACATTGGATGCAGAGAAGTATAAGGAATGGTGGACACCGATGTGGTATGAAGCTATTCACAAAGGTTTGTTTGTGAAACGCGACCTGCAAGGAGGACAAATGGCACGTGATATGCAGCTTTTTGTTGATGAAGATGGAAAAGCCTATCACATTTACTCGTCAGAAGACAATCTGACACTACAGATTGCAGAATTGAGTGATGACTACCTGACTCATACAGGTAAGTATGTGCGTATGGCTCCAGCCGGACACAATGAAGCTCCAGCCATATTCAAAAAGAGTGACGGTACATACTGGATGATTACTTCCGGCTGTACCGGATGGGACCCTAATGAAGCACGCATGTTCTCTGCTCCCAGTATTTGGGGACCTTGGACACAACATCCAAATCCTTGTCGTGGCGTAAAAGCTGAGATTACTTTTGGCGGACAGAGTACGTATGTACTTCCGGTACCGGGAAAGAAAGACGCCTTTATCTTTATGGCAGATATCTGGCGGCCTAAGCATCCGAGTGATGCCCGTTATATTTGGTTGCCTGTACAATTTGAAAATGGAGTGCCATATATCGAATGGATGGATAGCTGGACGCTCGATTTCTTTGATAAGAAATGATCAAAATCATCAATGCCTGTTGAGAGTATTTCTCGGCAGGCATTGATGGTTTTATTGTGTATAGAGATAAAATTAGTTTTGTTTTCTCTTCAGATATTCAGTGGGAGCCATTCCATACTCATCTTTAAAGCATTGGCGGAAGTAAGCTACACTACTGAAACCGGTCAAATCAGAAATTTCAGCCAACGAATACTTTCCTTCGTTGATGAGTTCCATACCTTTCTTCATTTTGATTTTCCGGACATATTCATTGACGGACATCTCAGTCAATCCTTTAATCTTTCGGTAGAGAGTAGAATGACTCATGCACATTTTATCGGCAATAAATGCTACATCCATTTTTTCCATGCTTAGATTCTCCTCGATGATGGCAGTTACCTTGTCCAAAAACTCCTGATCCAGTTTGTTTAAGTTATTTCGTTCATTCTCAATGTTCTTTTGTTCACTTTCCGTTTCAGGAATTGAAGTGATGACCCCTGCTATTTTGCGTCGGTTTTCCAAAATATTATTGATACGGCTGTTTAGCAAACGGGCACTAAACGGTTTCGTGATGAAGGAATCGGCTCCTGCAGCGTATCCTTCTTCCTTGTCCTGAAGTGTATCTTTGGCTGTAAGCAAAATGACAGGAATATGACTTGTACGCATATCTTCTTTGATATGGCGGCATAGTTCAATTCCATCCATTACAGGCATCATGATGTCACTGATGATGATGTTTGGAATTTGGTTTTGTGCAATATTCCATCCTTCTTTTCCATCTGCTGCAGTCAGTACTTCATGCATTTCCTCAAATGAACTTCGTACATATTCGCGTATGTCCCGATTATCTTCTACAATCAGGATGATAGGCTTTCCATCTTCAGATTCTACAGCGGAGGTCTGTGTGCTATCGTCTTCTGATTTGTGGACTTCTTTAACAACTTGGCGTTCTGCATTAGGGTAGGTGTTCTCTGTAAGTAGTTTCAATGTAAACTTACTTCCTTTTTCCACTTCACTTTCCACTTCAATGGTTGCCTGATGCAAATCTGCCAGGGATTTTACCAGTGCCAGACCAATACCTGAACCTGAAGCCTGATATTTACCTTTGCCTTGATAATATCGTTCGAAGATATGGTTTAAAGATTCCTTGGAGATTCCGTGGCCGGTATCTTCCACACTGATAGTGGTATATTTAACTCCGTTTTCTTCATTGCTGGCTAAAGTGAGTGTTATATCACCTTTAGGGGTATATTTAACAGCATTCGACATCAGATTATCAATGATGATGGTGATAATCTCATGGTCATAGTAAAGCTTCGTATCCTGCGTATCAACTTGGATATGAATGTTCACTTCTGCGTTCTGATTTAGTTCCTTGTATTTTATGCCTATTTCCTGTACTAATAGTGCCAGGTTATGATAGCCTACCTTTAGTTTTCTATTCTCCGTTTCCGTTTTTCTGAATTCCAAAATCTGATTAATAAGATTTAGCAATCGGTTGGCACTGTCGCGGATGATACTGATTTTATTGGCTTGTCGTGGGGACAATGTTTTATCGGCTAACAAGTCCTCTAATGGTCCGAGAATTAGAGTTAAAGGAGTGCGCAATTCATGTGTGATATTAGTATAGAAACGTAGCCGTTCATTATTGAGCTTTTGATCATTTTCGTGCTGGTGATGTTCCAGGTTCAGACGGCTTTCCAATGCTAGTTTGCGTTTATAGAAGCGTAAGATACCCAATAATATAAGGGCAATGAGTATCGTATAGAGCAGTTTTGCGTACCACGTAAGCCAAAGAGGGGGAGCAATAGTAATCTGGAGAGAAGTAAACTGTTCACCCCATGGTTGATTTCTCATTTTTGCTTTTACTTTAAATGTATATTCTCCAGGTTGCAGATTTCGGAATGTAATCCGATTTTCATCGCCTGTTTCAAACCATGTCTTACCTAATCCTTCCATGGTGTAGGCATATTCTACCTGAGGGGTTTGTGAGAAGTCCATCACACTGAAAGAGACTGTAAAAGTACTATTCTGGTAAGATAAATTGACCTTGTCATCTACAATTGGGGCAAGAGTTCCTTTACTACTTGGATCTGAGTTACCATAACTTTTGACTCCTGTAATTTTTACAGGAGCTATCTGTATGTCTTCTGTGGTTTGCTCTGGGTTAAAGTAGCAAGCTCCATTCTGTGAGCCAAAAAACAAATATCCATTTTTATCCTTGCATACTGAGCCATCCATGAAGTCCCCTCTGGGTACTCCTTGGTGCCAGGTATAGTTTAGAAATCTCTTTTCATCACTTTTCCATTGAGCAATCCCTCCATTGGTGCTGAGCCAGATAGTTCCCTTTTTATCTTCGATGATACTTCTGACATTTTCATCGATTAGTCCTTGCTTGTGATTGTATATTTCAAGTTTAGGGTTACTCGTATCATTGATGTGGACGATGCCTGCACGTGTAGCTACCCATAGTCTTCCTTTTGAATCCATATACAATGAGTTGACTGCATTTGCCTCCATTCCATTGGAGGCATCGAAGTGCATAATTCTTTTTCCTTCTGGAGAAAATACATTAACTCCTTTACCGAATGTACCTAACCATAATTTCCCTTGACGGTCCCGTTGGATACCGTGTATCATAATGTCTGGGAGTTGTTTGTTTATTTCTTTTTCTTCGATTATTTTCCCATTCTCCCAGGAGTACAATCCATTTTGGGTACCAATCCATATTTTATTGTTTTCTTCAAAAAAACAACAAATATCAGCACTCTTGTCCTCTAGTTCAATTCGGGTAATTTTTTCTGTCTGTGGATCACAAGTTAGAATTCCATCTTTATATAGTCCCAGCCAGATAATACCTTTTTTATCTTTAAATATGACAGAGGCATGTGTGTGTGGATTGGCTTTACCAGCAAGAGACAAAATTTTTTGAAGTTTCATGTTGGCACTGAATATTGCGATTTCATTTTCTCCTCCCAGCCAGATGCGTGATTCATTGTCAATGGTAAGTCCCCATACTTGTTTTTCTGTTAAAGCGCCATCTTTTAGGGTATTATATGCTAATGTTTGAAATACAGGTTGGTTATAGCTGAGAAAATCCACTCCTCCTCGATAATTCCCTAGCCAAATATTGCCGAAAGAATCTTGTAGAAAACACCTGGCGTTCGGAGATGATATGCCGTGTAAGTCATTGGTGACTTGTATGTTTTGAAAATGCATATTTTCGGGACTTGTAAACACATTATCATTTAAGTCAAGTATACTTACTCCTCCCATGTGGGCACATACCCATAATTTACCATCTTTACTTTCACCTATATCGTTGATTTGATTGGATAAAAGAGAGTTAGGGTTTTCCTGCTGATTTTGAAAATTAATGAATTGTTCTTTATGGGGATTGAATAAAGCCAGCCCTTTATCGGTTCCAATCCAAATAGCATTGGTTTGGCTAATGAATATACAGCGAACTGTATTGTTGGGTAAACTATGCGGATCTTCAGGATTGTGTTGATAAACTTTTGCCGTTCTTTTCTGTATGTCTATAACGGCTAATCCCCCTTTATGAAGTCCCACATAGAGATGACCTTTCCCATCATCAGTTGCACACCAAAAGTTTCCTGATAATCCTTCTATATTTTGGGTAGTGTAATGAGTAATTTTTTTTGTCTTATTATTGTAATAATCAATGCCTAAATGATAGTGAGTAATCCAGATTCCTCCATCGGCAGCAGGACTTAAGTCTGTAATATCTTTAGTAATCATTCCAGGAACGCCATTGGCTATGAATTTTTGTTTTTCACAGTCAAAAATACTGATTCCGTCTCGTTGGGTACCCACCCAAACAGAGTTATTCGCTTCATTGTAATATAATACATTTAAGGCGTTGCTTCCTATTGCAGAATTGTTTATGTTATATAGAGTGAAGTCTTTTCCATCAAATTTACAAAGTCCTGATTCGGAAGCCATCCATATATACCCTTGTTTATCTTGGATAATATCAACAATATAATTGCTAACCATACCATTGGCCATAGTTAGTCTTTTAAAAGTATATTGGGGATGTGATGAGATGGATTGGTACCATCCGAAAAAAAGGAAAAATAGAAAGATGAAATTTCTCATGGCTCGTAATTTTTTGGCAAAAATACAATAAACTCTATACTAGTAGCAGTTCTTATTGTTGAAAATCTTATTGGTAGATATAATCAGACGAATTTTTTTTGTGTTATGACGAATTTTTTATCATTTGAATTTTTTTTCTGTTTTTGGGTAATTGATAAAAGATTGCTTTGGTCTTATAAACTTATAATTTGTCCGTTAAGAAAGTGTTTGTCTCGTCATTTAAATCGCTTAATTTTCTTCTTTTGTTGATTATTTTTTATCGTTTATTTTATTTATTGTTACATAGATTTACAATCAAGAAATTGGAACTAAAATTGAAATTTACATCAAGGAAACAAGGAATATCCTTAAATAGTCTAATTTAAAATGTAGAAAAACATGAAAGTAGATTCGTTTAAAAACAATCGAAAGGCTTTGTTTGCCTTACTGCTTTGTTCGGGTTTTATAGCAACCCATCCGTTGGCTGTGATGGCGGAAAGTGAAAACTATTCTGTTCAGAATGTACAGCAGAAACAAACTGTATCTGGTATTGTGAAAGACTCAAGTGGGGAACCTATCATTGGTGCCAGTGTATTGGAAAAAGGTACAACCAATGGTACTATTACTGATTTGGATGGTAAATTTACATTATCGGTATCTTCTAATGCAGTGTTGCAGATTTCTTATATTGGCTATAAGACATTGGAAACGAAAGCTAGTCCTAATATGGGAGTAACTTTGCAGGAAGATACTGAAACTTTGGATGAAGTGGTTGTGGTAGGATACGGTGTCCAGAAAAAGTCGGATGTAACAGGTTCTGTAACTTCTGTACCTAAAGATCGTTTATCTAAATTGCCGGTTACAAATGTGTTGCAGGCTATTCAAGGAGCTACCGCAGGCGTAACTATTACACAGACATCTTCTATTCCTGGTGATGCTCCGGATGCATTGGTTCGTGGGCAAAACTCCATTAATGCCAATTCAGGTCCTTATATTGTGGTAGATGGTGTGCCTATTAGTAAGTCAGGTGGAACATTGAATGATATTAATCCGAATGATATTGAATCAATGGAAATTCTGAAAGATGCTTCAGCTACAGCTATTTATGGTACAAACGGAGCAAATGGTGTTATTTTGATAACAACTAAACGTGGTAAATCTGGCAAGCCTAATATTCGTTATAGTGGTTATGTCGGTTTTGAAGATTTTTCACATAAGTTGAAATTCGGTGATGGCGCTCAGATTTTACAGAGATATAAAGACTATGTTGCACAAAATCCAGGAGAAACTCTGTTCAATGGTTTTGTAAAAAATCAGAATGAAGTGGAGAACTATGAGAATGGATATGAGACAGATTGGATTGATGCTGTATCTCAGACAGGCATTATTCAGGATCATAACATTAGTGTAGGTGGTGGAGCTGAAAATGTGCAATATTACATCTCTGCTGACTATATGAGTCAGAAAGGTATTATCAAAGGGTTTAATTATAAGCGATATTCTATCCGTACAAATATAGATGTAAATGTTACTAATTATTTGAAGGTAGGAACTAATTCTTATATTGTATCTCATAATCGGGATGGAGGACGTGCCAGCTTGTTGATGGCAGAAGCTATGAGCCCTTATGGAAAAGTATATGAGGATGATGGCTCATATTGCATTTATCCGATGTATTCTGAAAGTTTATTTACAAACCCGTTGATGTGGACTACAACTTCTCCAGAACGTCGTCAGTGGAATATTAACTTGAATGGATATGCTGATTTAGATTTTGAGAAACTGTGGGCTCCTCTTAAAGGATTGAAGTATAAATTGAATGCTGGGTTTGCGTATATGCCTAAACGGTATAATAATTATGAGGGAAAGTCTGTAAATAATAATACTGGTTCTGCTGAAATTAAGAATGAAGAAACCCAAAGTTATACGATTGAAAATATCGTGACATATGCACGTGATTTTAATAAGCATCATTTTGATTTGACAGGATTGTATGCAGCTTCTCGTAAAAAGTATCAGTGGGCTCAGGCTAAAGCAACGAATTTCCCTAGTGATGATCAAACATGGCATAATATAGGCAGTGCTTCAACTCCTACGGTTGCTTCTTATACGGAGTTGTATACAACTGTTTCTCAGATGGGACGTTTGAATTATTCTTACGATAGTCGTTATTTGTTTACAGCCACAGTTCGTCGTGATGGATCTTCTGTTTTTGGAGATAATAATAAATATGGAGTATTTCCGTCAGTGGCTTTGGGATGGAATGTAACAAACGAAGAGTTTATGCAGCCTGCACAAAATTGGTTAAACAATTTGAAACTTCGTCTTTCGTATGGTAAATCAGGAAATGAAGCTATTGGCGTGTATTATTCACGTATGAAGATGGTAAATAATATGCTGGCTATGGGAGGTAGTGCTAATCTTGCATTATATCCTGATGAATTTATGGGAAACGCAGATTTGAGTTGGGAAACAACTAAGACATTTAATGTCGGATTGGATTTTGGACTCTGGAATAATCGCTTGACTGGTAATTTGGATGTTTATTTTTCTCGGACTACCGATTTGTTGATGCAGCGTAACCTCCCTACGGTTAGTGGATTTAATAAGGTATATGCCAATATGGGTGAAACAGCTAACAAAGGTATTGAGCTGACATTGAATTCTCGTAATATTGTTACAAAAGATTTTACTTGGAGTACTAATTTAGTATTTTCTTGGAATAAGAATGAAATCAAGGATTTGTATGGTGACGGAAAAGATGATATAGCTAACCGTTGGTTTATTGGACAACCTATTGGAGTAATTTATGATTTTACTAAAGTTGGTATCTGGCAAGAAGAGGAAATTGCTGCAGGAGAACACCTGAAGTGGGATCCGGTGGCTAAAGCTGGAGATTTGAAGCTGTTGGATTTAAATAAAGATGGTAAGATTACAGATGATGACCGCTCAGTCTTAGGACAGACTACTCCAAAATGGATTGGTGGATTGACTAATACATTTACATGGAAGGATTTAACTTTAAGTGTATTCATACAAACAGTTCAGGGAGTCATGAAAAATAATACGTTGATTGGTATGGCTGGCGATGAAATGGGACGTCGAAATACTGCAACTGAGATTGGTTATTGGACACCTGAAAATAAAAGTAATGAATGGCGTTCTTTAAGCAAGAACTCAAATCCTCATGGTTATGGTTTCCCTTGCAAAGCTAATTATACACGTATAAAGGATGTAACATTAAGTTATAACTTTCCCGCACAGCTCATTAAAAAAATGGGAATTGGAGGATTGACTGTGTATGCTAGCGGAAGAAATCTGTTTACTTTTACAAAATGGATTGGTTGGGATCCAGAGTCTCGTCAGATAGCTCGTGGTAGTAGCTCATGGGATGCAACTCGTGGTGAGACTGTTTATGATTCTAGTAACTACCCAATGACAAAGAGTTACGTATTTGGTATTAATGTAACCTTCTAATCTTAATAAATATGAAATTGAAAAATATATTATTCGGCACGCTGGCAGTGTCAGTTTTGTCGATGGGAACAATGTCTTGTAGTGACAGTTTTTTGGATGAAGAAATGTATTCAAAATATTCTCCTGAAGGAGCTAGTGTAGATAATCGTTTGGTAGGATTATATTATACGTATGCTAGCTTGTGGGGATATTCTGGACGTCAAGGTTTTTTGAGTTGTTTTCAGATTGGTACCGATGTTGCATCTGCTGGTGATGTGGAAGGAGTAGAAACGCCATTTTATCAATATGCACAATTAACAGATGAAAATGCAGGAGTGTCATGGTTGTGGGAGAAATGTTATGAATTTATTAATGAAGCAAATCAAATAATTGAGATGCTGGGGGAAAACGGTGATAAGGCAAAAATTGCAGAAGCAAAGTTTTTCCGGGCATATGCTTATAATACATTAGTGACTCTTTGGGGAGACGTGCCTTTGGTTACAGAAACAACAAATATACCAAAGACTGATTATACGCGTGAAAAGGTAGCTAAAGTAGATGAGTTAATAGATAGTGATTTGCAGTATGCGATGACTAATTTACCTGATATGGGTAAAGCTGTGACAGAAAGTCGTGCTAATAAAGATTTCGCTCGTCAGTTAGCTGGAGAGGCCTATTTGCGTATGGGTATGAGAGATGCTTCTTTCTTTGAAAAAGCGGAAAAATCGTTGGACCCAATTATTGCTAATACATCCTATCGCTTGATCGAAGCACGATATGGTAAGTATTTAAGTGAGGCAGGAGATTATTATCATGATATGTTCCGTTGGCATAATCAACGTCGTTCAGAGGGTAATACAGAAGCTATTTGGACTTTTGAAATGGAATATAATAGAAATGTAACTGGAGGTACAATTGATAACCCACAGCATCGTCGTGTTTGGACTCCCGCTTTCCATAAGTATGCAGGAATGCAGAATGCCGATTCTATTGGCGGTCGTGGAAATGGCCGTTTGCGCTTAAGTAACTTCATGAAGTATGGGTTATATGAAAAAGGAGATATTCGTAACTCTAACTTTAATATTCGTCGCGTGTTATGGTATAATAGGCCGGGTTATGAAGAAACTTTGTATTTAGATGCGAATGGTTATAGTATCCCGAAAGAAATAGAAGTTGATGGTCAGAAAATAAGTAATCCTGATATAGTATCAACTAAGGTTGTTCGTACAGGTGATCAAGTTATTCCTGGTCCAAGTGACTCTTTAAATGTTTACTTCCCGCATACAACCAAATGGGGTTGTTATGATGAAACGGATGATTTTGGTTATGCAGGAGTAAAAGATTGGCCTATAATGCGTTTAGGAGAGACTTATTTGTTACGAGCAGAAGCACGTTTCCGTCAAGGAAATTTAGCTGGTGCTGCGGATGATATTAATAAATTGCGTGATCGTGCATTCAAGGAATATCGTGCAAGTTCAGGCAATCCTAATGCTGGTAAAGTTTCTGAAAACCAAATTGATATTGACTTTATTCTGGATGAACGTGCTCGTGAATTGATTGGTGAAGAGAATAGACGTATGACTTTGGTTCGTACAAATACCTTGAAAGAACGTATAGCTAAAAATGGAGATGTGGTTCCTGCTGCTCCAGAGTCAAAAGTTATTACGGGATTTAAAGATTTTAATGTATTGCTTCCTATTCCATTGAGTGTAATTCAGTTGAATAAGGATGCGAAGATTGAGCAGAATACGGGATATTGATAATGACTATAATATTTCGATAAGACCGTGAAATAAAAAAGTTGAAGTTTCTCTTTTTTCTCAGGATGGAAGGGGAACTTCGACTTTTTCATTCTAAACAGATTCCATAAAAACAACAATCGGAAGGGCTATCCTAAATTTTAAATGACTCTCTGATTTTTCTGTTTTTAATGGAATATAGAGTCGGAGAAATTTTTTATATTACCTTTACTTTTCGGAAAGATTCTTGTGAGAAAGAAGAAAAATAAAATCAAGAAAGTAATCTGAAATTTAATCAAATGAGAATACATGTTTTTATAATAGGAATTGCTCTGATGAGCTTATCATGTTTTGGCCTTGGTGCAACCGAAACCTCAGAGACGGTTTTTGTGTTGAAAAATAAGAATATGAGCTTGAGTCCTTATACGGGTATGACACGGGAGCATTGGAAAGAGGCCGCTCTTTATTTGTTGGAAGGGGCATTCAGTTATGTGAAGTCACCGGAAGATCCTTTGGATTTTCCAAAACAGCCGGGAAAAAGTTATCCTCGGACGCCTTCTCAAGAACCTGTGGCCCGTCTGGAGGCTTTATGCCGGACGATGTTTCTTGCGGGGCCTTTATTGAAGGAAGATCCGGAATTGAGGGTGAACGGAATACTGTTGGGGGATTATTATCGCCGGCAGTTGGAATTGATGCTTCAGCCCGGCACTCCTGTCTATGTACCGATGAATCCTCCTAAAGAATGGTGGACAGCGGCTTGTGGAATTGGGCGGACTAGCTTTGTCGTTTATGATGGCTCCGGAGATATTCTGGAATCCCTTGTCTCAGGAGGTGAAAGATAGTTTGGCTGTGCGTATGCTGAGTTATGGTGAAGGCGGCACGTATGAGTGTAACTGGCGTTTTTTTAATGTCAATATTATGAGCTTTTTTCTGAGCCAGGGGTATCATACGGACAAGGCTTATTTGGAAGAACTGTTACAGATATTGTTGGCTGCTTATCGTGGTGACGGGTGGTATCACGATAATCCGTTGTTTGATTATTATAGTATGTGGGCTTTTCAAATGTATGGTTCTTTGTGGTCTGAAAAGTTCGGAAAGAAATATTATCCTGATTATGCCCGGCAGTTTATGGAGCATTTCCGTGAAATTCCTGAAAACTATCCTTACATGTTTGCAAGGGACGGGAAGATGATTATGTGGGGGAGAAGTATTACTTATCGGATGGGGGCGTCTGTTCCACTTGCTTTGACGGGCATGTTGGAAGATCCTGATATCAATTACGGCTGGATGAGACGTATTGCATCTTCTACGATTCTGCAATTCCTGCAGCATCCTGATTTTTTGGAGGATCGTATACCTACACTGGGTTTTTATGGGGCTTTTGAGCCGGCTATACAAGGCTATAGCTGCCGTGGAAGTGTGTTCTGGATGGGAAAACTGTTTTTGGCACTTTACCTTCCTGCTGATAATCCTTTTTGGAATGCAGTGGAAAATGAAGGTGCTTGGACGGATTTTGAGAAAGATAGGGTATATTGCAAATATGCGGAGGATGCTCATATATTGATCACTGATTATCCGAATATTGGTGCATCAGAACTTCGTAGCACGACTTCTCATAGTTCATCGAATTACCATTGTGTAGAGAACTATAACCGCTTATCTTATAACAGCGAATTCCCGTGGCAGGCAGATGGAAAGAACGGGGAAGTGGCGATGAGTTACGTGGTGAAGAATAAAGAGGGAAAGTGGGAGCCTCTCCGTAATTATAGTTTTAAGAAATATGAGGACGGTTTCTATTGTCGGGAGGCTTGGTTGGAGAGCGATGAGGCTGTTTATTTCCAGTTGGCAGAACTTCCTCTTCCCGATGGAATTTTAAGGATTGACAAAGTGTCGTCTCCTTCTCCAGTAGAAGTGAGGATGGGACATTATGCTTTACCGGAAAAACAGGGAAAAATCTGTGAAAGTGTTGTTCGATTGGATGGAAAGGAGACTTATGTGATTGATAACGGTGTTTATCGTTTGGGGATGACGACTTGGGAAGGTTGGAAGCAGATGGAGTTTGTCCATGCGGAAGGGTTGCATCCGGATAGTCGGAACAGTGTGGTGATTGACGCAAGTGACAGATGTGAAGGAGAGAAAGTCTATATTACGCTACAGTTATGGAGTAAAAGTGGCTCAAAAGATGATGATGCTTGGAATCCGGTTAGCAAGATTTGCTTTGACAAAAGTAGAAAGCAGTTTGAAGTGGTATTAAAAGACGGTAACGTGAAGCGTTTGAAATGGTAGAATTGTGAGAAGGCTTTAAGTCTGTATCTAATATTATTGGTCATCAGGATTTCTCAGTGTTATAGGCAATGGGAAATTCTGATGACCATAAATGTATTCTAAGGGGCTGTTCTTCCTGTAAGGTAAGCATGGTAAGAACTTTTTTGCATAGCCAGTTGGTATTAAGGACTAAATTTTACTTCATTTTTTACGTTTCCCTTCTCTGAACCGTATGTTTTCCGTAGCGAAAACCTATGTTTCCCAGCAAGAAACCATACGTTTCCCGGCAGGGAAACATAGAAAACCTTTTTGCTTCATACACTATTCACAAGGACGTTTTGTGATGAAGGAAGACGAATGATGAGAAAGCTGATTTGGAAGTTGAGGCAGGAAAAAAATAAAAAAGCATTGCTTGGAGCTTAAGACTCACAGGCAATGCCTTTTTTATGTCAATACCGATAAACTATTTATCCGATATTCTTCACTTTAATCAGGTATTCAGCAATCTGAACGGCATTCAGAGCGGCACCTTTCTTAATCTGGTCACCTACAATCCAGAAAGTCAGACCGTTTTCGTTAGCCAGGTCTTTACGGATACGGCCTACATATACTGGGTCTTTTCCAGCCAGGAACAACGGCATCGGATATTCTTTCTTTTCAGGGTTGTCCATCAGTACCAGACCTTCGCCGTTGGCAAATGCTTCGCGGGCTTCTTCTACAGATACCGGACGTTCTGTTTCAATCCAGATGCTTTCTGAGTGTGAACGAAGTGCAGGAACACGTACGCAAGTAGCACTAACCTGTACATCTGAGTGCATGATTTTACGTGTTTCATTGTACATCTTCATTTCTTCTTTGGTATAACCGTTGTCTGTGAACACGTCAATCTGAGGAATCAGGTTGAATGCCAGCTGATAAGCGAATTTTTCTACAGTGACAGGTTCTCCAGCCAATACCTGACGATACTGTTCGTAAAGTTCGTCCATAGCAGCTGCACCGGCACCACTGGCAGCCTGGTAAGTAGATACGTGTACACGTTTGATATGAGTCAGGTTTTCGATAGCTTTCAGGGCTACAACCATCTGGATAGTCGTACAGTTAGGGTTGGCAATGATGCCACGTGGGCGGTTCAGCGCGTCTTCTGCGTTGACTTCAGGCACTACCAGAGGAATATCGTTTTCCATACGGAAAGCGCTGGAGTTGTCAATCATCACTGCACCGTATTTAGTGATGGTTTCTGCAAACTCCTTAGAAGTTCCTGCACCGGCTGACGTAAAGGCGATGTCTACTCCTTTGAAATCATCGTTGTGCTGCAGAAGTTTTACTTCGATTTCTTTTCCGCGAAAAGTGTATTTTCGTCCGGCACTTCTTGAAGATCCGAACAACAGCAGTTCATCTACCGGGAAGTTTCTTTCATCGAGCACACGCAGGAACTCCTGTCCTACGGCTCCGCTTGCACCAACAATTGCTACTTTCATTTCTTATGTTTCTTGTTTAAGTTAATAAATTCCGTGATTGTATTGCTTTCTGTATTTTAGTTAGATAGTTTTTTCTTCTACTTGTATCCTTTGAACCGCAAAATTAAAACATTTTGGAATACCAAAGGGGAAATACGGAACTTTTTTCGTATTTTTGTCCATAAATTTAAACCGAACAGCCCCTCATATATGAAAGATTTGTTAGATTTGGTTCATCTCAATATAGATTTTCCCATCACTGATCCTACGTGGATCTTTTTTTTGGTGCTGGTAATTATCTTGTTTGCTCCGATTGTCCTGGAACGTCTGCGCATTCCGCATATCATCGGAATGATTCTGGCCGGTATCGTTATCGGGGAACATGGATTCAATATTCTGGCGCGCGACAGCAGCTTTGAGCTTTTCGGTAAGGTGGGACTGTATTATATCATGTTCCTGGCCGGACTGGAAATGAACATGGAGGATTTCAAGAGTATCCGTGTGAAGGCTACGGTATTGGGCTTGCTGGCATTTGTTTTTCCGTTGGGTATCGGTGTGTGGACCAACCTGAACTTGCTAGGATACGGTCTGATGACTTCTGTGCTGCTGGCCAGTATGTATGCTTCGCACACTTTGATAGCTTATCCGATTGTGATTCGTTACGGTATCAACCGGCAGCGGGCTGTCAGCATTGCGGTGGGAGGTACGGCGGTGACGGATACGCTGACCTTGTTGGTTCTGGCCGTCATTGCAGGTATGTACAAGGGCGATAC
>OJNQ01001029.1_pt1 | contig 20687 bp, 16 predicted proteins | sample 1597621 | NCBI WGS metagenome assembly OJNQ01 (sample SAMEA2452137, study PRJEB22498) | human gut metagenome | reverse complement strand
GCGGCTCGAAGTTGTTGTCGAGACACTGAGACAAATCCAAGTGTATAACGATATTAAGATACTTGGAGCATACAAGGAACATTAGATAAGCCAGGCATCATATAAGATAAGTGTTTATGGAATCATGGCAACCTTCTGATACAATATTATAGGTATGAGCGATGAGATAATTTTTGTATATATATGTCAGGATTGAGTTTCCATAATATATATATGTTTGGAACTTAGAAGTTCTTGATGTTCTGCGTGACATCAGCAATGTTTGAACACGATGTTCAAACAAGCCGTCATTGAGCCATGGATGGCGAATTGACGGCGGTTGCGTGCGGTAGAAACACATAAATCAGAACATCTAGTACTTCTTAGTTTCAATACATCATATATTATGGAAACTCATCCAGACGTATATACAAAATTATCTCATAGCGGATGTAGTTTTGTAGATAGATAAACTGGCTTGCCATGATTCGGAAACAGAGTAAAAAGGAGGCGAGGCGTACCGGACATACGGTGCGGCAACGATGAATAAGGATTTAACAGTAGGGAAACCGGAGCGTGTATTGTGGAGGTATTGCATTCCGTTACTTGGAAGCGTCATTTTCCAGCAGCTTTACAACATTGCAGACAGTCTGGTCGCAGGAAAATATGTTGGTAAAAATGCACTTGCAGCCGTGGGAAATTCTTATGAGATTACATTGATTTATATGGCGTTTGCATTTGGCTGCAACATGGGGTGTTCCGTCATTGCGGCGCAGTTTTTCGGGGCGAAGAATTACCGGAAGATGAAGACGACCGTCTATACGACGTTTATATATTCGGCGGTGCTGTGTCTGATTCTGACACTGACCGGACTTTTTGCGGGCGGCGCATTGCTGCATCTGATACACACACCGGCAGATATATTTGCAGATTCCAAGCTGTATCTGGACGTGTATACCGGCGGACTTGTATTTTTGTTCTTCTATAACATTGCAACCGGTATATTCTCGGCACTCGGAGACTCGAAAACACCGTTTATATTCTTAGCTTTTTCATCGGTATCGAACGTATTTGTAGATATCCTGTTTGTAAAGAGCTTTCATATGGGCGTGGCAGGTGTCGCGTGGGCGACATTTATCTGCCAGGGCGTAAGCTGTATCCTGTCCGTGATCGTTGTGCTGCTCCGGCTGCGTAAGATCAAGGATGAACACGAAGGACATCAGAAGGTGCAGGTATTCTCCGGAGAAATCTTCGGTAAGATGCTGAAGATCGCGATACCAAGTACCCTGCAGCAGGGCTTCGTGTCAATCGGAAATATCATCATCCAGAGTATCATCAACAGCTTCGGCTCAGACGTGATCGCAGGATATGCGGCAGCCGTGAAGCTCAATAACATGGTCATCACGACATTTACGATGCTTGGAAACGGCGTCTCGAATTTTGCGGCACAGAATCTTGGTGCACAGAAGATTGAACGAATCAGTCAGGGCTGCAAGGCAGCACTGAAGCTGATCTTTCTTACATGCGTGCCGGTTGTAATATTGTATCTTACGTGCAGCGGCAGTCTGGTGCAGCTTTTCATGGATGAAAACAGTATCGAGGCGAAGAAGGTCGGTGTTGAATTCCTGCATATATTAGCACCATTTTATTTTGTGGTGTCGGTCAAGCTGATTACGGACGGTGTCCTGCGGGGCGTTGGAGCAATGAAGCAGTTTATGGTTACAACATTTCTGGATCTGTTTCTGCGTGTGATCTTAGCCGCGCTTTTCTCAAGGGAATGGGGCAGCACCGGAATCTGGCTTGCATGGCCGGTCGGGTGGACGATCGGAACGACATTATCCGTAATCTTGTACCAGAGTACCGTCAAAAAATTAAAGAGCGCAAATAAAAAGAATGAAATAGAATCGAAAGAGGTGACAGAATGAACGATCAGGAACCAATCAGACAGGTAGCAAGCAGTAAGGAAGAGATTCTTGCGTCACTCAAGGAACATGGATATCGTCTGACAGAGCAGCGCAAGCTGATCGTCGACATTATTGCAAATGAAGAATATACCTGTTGTAAGGAAGTTTATTTTCTGGCGCATAAGCGAGACAACAGCATTGGAATTGCGACCGTGTACCGCATGATCAATACGCTCGAGGAAATCGGTGCGATCAGCCGGAAAAATATACAGAAGAATAATTGTAGTGGCAGATGCTGTGATATGAAGGGCGGCTGTACGGTCGTAACAGAGGAGAGCAAGCAGATTATCCTGACAGAGGAGGATATACAGGAGGCTTTGAAGTATATCATGGAGAAAAACGGATATGCGAATGTGGACGAGATCAAAGCTGTTCTGGTAAATCAGCAATGAGTAAACGAAGAAATTATGATGAGGGTACACATGGGAATCAGCTGCGCGGTGTGCTGTGCGTACTGGTTGGCGCAATCTCGTGGGGATTTTCGGGTGCCTGCGGACAGTTTTTGTTTTCGCACTACAACATCAACACGGCATGGCTTTCCTGTATGCGCATGCTTGTCACCGGTGTGATCCTCACAATTGCATATATTATCCGCGAGCGAAAAGCGGCATTTGATATATTCAAATCGACACGGGATTTCTTCGGAATCATCCTGTTTGCGATTTTCGGCGTGGGCTTGTGTCAGTATGCATATCTGGAAGCCATTCATCATACGAACGCCGGGATTGCAACGGCACTGCAGTATCTGGCACCGGTGATGGTGCTGATCATATCCTGTGTACGCAGATTGCGTCCGCCGAAGTTTCGCGAGATTGTGGCGGTGCTTCTGGCGGTTGGCGGTACTTTTCTCATCGCAACGCATGGAAATATCCATCAGATGAGTATCTCGAAAGAGGGACTGAAGTGGGGATTGCTTGCGGCGTTTGGGTTCTGCATGTATACCCTGCTTCCGGAGCGGATGCTAAAAAAATGGGGCAGTCAGCCGGTCGTTGGCTATGGCATGCTGATCTGTGGCGTGGTATATAGCTGTATCGTCAAGGTATGGACGATTCCGGTGCATCTCGATTTCCATGGAATATTAGCAGTTGCGGCGATGGTTTTGATCGGAACGATGATGTCGTTTTTGTTATTCCTGCAGGGAGTACATGACATCGGCCCGGTGCGTGCCAGCATGATCTCCAGCGTGGAACCGGTTTCGGCAACACTTTTTTCCGTGTTGTGGCTTGGAACGGTCATGACGACGATGGATCTGGTAGGTATGGCATGTATTTTAGTGATGGTAATTATACTGTCCGTAAAGGAGTGACAAAAGCGTATAGGAATTCCCGGAATGTATAGATAAAAAAACATTTACAATCACGCGGGGAATAGGGTATTATAAAATTAATGTATTGGTTCGGGATCTACGCATAGAGAGAAAGGGAAAAATATGATATATACAGTTACATTTAACCCGTCGCTGGATTATATTCTGGATTTGACGGAATTCGAACGCAACCAGGTGAATCGTACGACAGGTGAGAAGATTCTGCCGGGCGGCAAGGGCATCAACGTATCCATCGTACTGCAGAATCTCGGTATCGATAACCGGGCAATCTGCTTTACATCGGGATTTACCGGGGAAGCTTTGAAAGCGCTGTTGATGCAGCGTGATATGAACGCGGATTTTATTGATATTGCAAATGGACTGACGCGTATCAATGTCAAGATGCGCTGTGGCGATGAGACAGAGGTAAACGGACAGGGACCGGAGATCAAGAGCGAGGATATCGCAGAGCTCTATGAGAAGCTTGGATATCTGGATCAGGATGATTATCTGGTACTTGCAGGCAGCCTGCCAGACTGTATGTCCAAGACAACGTATATGGACATCATGCAGATGCTGCAATATAATAACAACAAGATTATCGTGGATGCGACCGGAGAACTGCTCACGAATGTTCTTCCGTATCACCCATTTTTGATTAAGCCAAACCGTACCGAGCTTGGAAACCTGTTCGGTGTGGAAGTAACAACGATGGATCAGGCAGAGGTGTATGCGAAGCAGCTGCAGGAGCGTGGCGCGAGAAATGTGCTCGTCTCCATGTCGTATCAGGGTGCAGTCCTTGTGACAGAGGATGGCAGAGTGATTCGCGCAGCCGCACCGAAGGGACAGGTGAAGAACTCTGTCGGTGCCGGTGATTCGATGCTTGCCGGATTCCTGGCAGGTTATATCGAGCGTGACGATTATGAGTATGCGTTGAAGCTTGGTATCTGTGCCGGAAGTGCCAGTGCATTTTCCGAGGAGCTTGCAACGAAAGAAGAGATCGATACGCTGTTTCAGACGCAGATGGCGTAATAACAACACAGTATAAATGCATGTAGGACAGTTGATTTACAGTCAGCTGTCCTGTTTTTTATGCCGGTAATTTGGGCATATTACATGGTATGTGACTTTTGACGGAATTTGATTGGAAAATTGACTGAAAATTGGAGAAAAATGAAAGAAAATGATTGACAATGACGGAAAATGGCGTTACTATATAGAAAAGTTGAACGAAAATGAAACAAAATGAACGATTTTGACAGAAAGGAGAAACATGTTAGGAGAAGAAAGACAGCAGGCGATACTTGCAGCAGTAGAACAAAGACACAGCGTTTCCGTACAGGAACTGATGCAGCTTCTTGATATTTCCGAGTCCACGATCCGGCGGGATCTGAACGCACTGGATAAGGAAGGCAGACTGGTGAAGGTACATGGCGGTGCGATGGCAATCGGCGGAAGCTTCCATGTGAAGGACGATGCGGTGGAATACCGGAAGGAGATCAACCGGGAAGAAAAGATTGAGATTGCCAGATATGCGGCAGCATTGATCAAGGATCAGGATGTGGTGTATATGGATGCCGGAACGACAACCGAGCTGATGATTGACTATATCACAGCGAAGAATGTGATATTCGTCACAAACTCATTTGCACATGCAAAGCATTTGTCACAGAAAGGCTATACGACATATATCCTTGGCGGTGAGTTCAAGCCGGTCACAGAAGCAATCGTTGGAGAAGAAGCAATTATCTCCTTGGATAAATATAACTTCACGAAAGGCTTCTGGGGTGCGAACGGCGTGACGAAGGGCAACGGATTTACAACACCGGATGTCAAAGAAGCAATGGTGAAGAAGAAATCCATGCAGAAGACGAAGGAGCGCTATGTGCTGTGTGACAGCAGCAAATTCGGCGAGATTTGTTCGATAAGTTTTGCGGAATTCAAGTCTGCAAGGATAATTACAACGAAGATTGAAAATAATGAGTACAGAGGAATAAAGAATATCACGGAGGTGAGCGTATGATTTACACTGTTTCATTTAATCCGTCTCTCGACTATGTGCAGGATCTGGATTGTGTGAATCTTGGATATGTCAACCGTACCAGCGGCGAGAAGATTCTGCCGGGTGGAAAAGGAATCAATGTATCTATGGTATTGAAGAATCTTGGATTCGAGAATCAGGCACTTGGATTTACGGCCGGATTTACCGGAGAGGTTTTGAAATCCATGTTGAAGGCAAAAGGTGTGGAAAGCGATTTTATTGAGTTAGATGCAGGCATGACACGAATCAATGTCAAGATCCGCGCGAAGGAGGAAACCGAGATCAACGGACAGGGACCGAAGATTTCCGCGGATGCATTGGAACTGTTATATCAGAAGTTAGAGACCTTGCAGGAGGGCGATATCCTTGTTCTGGCAGGTTCGATTCCGGAGAGCTTGCCGCAGTCCGCGTATATGGATATCATGAAGCGTCTGCAGGACAAGAAGTTGAAGATCGTTGTAGATGCGACAAGAGATCTTCTGGTGAATGTGCTTCCATATAAGCCGTTTATGATCAAACCGAATAATTTCGAACTCGGTGAGATCTTCGGAGTGGAGATCAAAGACAAAGACGATGTATGCAAATATGCGAAGAAGTTGCAGGAACAGGGCGCACGGAATGTGCTCGTATCCATGGCGGGTGACGGTGCGGTATTACTTGCAGAGGACGGAAGTGAGTACCGGGCAGAGGCTCCAAAGGGCACAGTGAAAAATTCCGTCGGTGCCGGAGATTCGATGGTAGCAGGATTTATTGCAGGATATTTGATTACAGATGGCGGAGCAGATGCTTACAGAAACGCATTTGAAATGGGTGTATGTACCGGAAGTGCGAGTGCATTTTCGGAAGAGCTAGCAACGAAGGAAGAAGTCGAAGGCTTGTACGTGAAGACCTTCGGCAAAAAATGATAAAGGAGGGGTTGCATATGCGAATTACAGATTTGTTAGACAAGAGGAGCATTTACCTTGGTGCGAAGGTAAGCTCGAAGGAAGAAACACTGGATCGTGCCGTAGCCTTGATGGCAGAAAGCGGTAAGATTGCCGATGTGGAAACATACAAGAAAGGTGTGTATGCACGAGAGGAAGAAGGAACAACCGGAATCGGAGAAGGAATTGCGATTCCGCATTGTAAGTCCGCTGCGGTGAAGCAGGCAGGACTTGCAGCGATGGTGATTCCGGATGGTGTGGATTTCGATTCGTTGGATGGCGAGCCGGTACATCTGTTGTTCCTGATCGCAGCACCGGATACCGCAGACAATGTACATCTCGATGTACTGAGCAAATTATCCGTGCTTCTTATGGACGAGGATTTCACGAATGCATTGAAATCCGCGAAGACAGTAGATGAATTCTTAAGTATCATTGACAAGGCGGAAAATGGTGATGCCAAGCAGGAAGAGATTCCGACTATCTCAGAAGCAACAAAGAAGATTTTAGCAGTAACGGGATGCCCGACCGGAATCGCACATACTTATATGGCTGCCGAAGCATTGGAGAAGAAAGCAAAGGAGCTGGGCTACGCAATCAAGGTAGAAACCAGAGGTTCCGGCGGAGCCAAGAATGTATTGACTGCAGAAGAAATCAAAGAAGCAGATGCGATCATCGTAGCTGCAGATACGCAGGTGCCGATGGATCGTTTCCACGGCAAGAAGGTGATCATCTGCAAGGTGGCAGATGGTATCAATAAGGCAGAACAATTACTGACACGAGCAGCCGAAGGCAAAGCAGCTGTCTATGAAGCAGGCGGTGATGCAGCCGAAAGCAAAGAGACCGAGGGCAAAGAAAGTGTCGGACACCAGATTTATAAGCATCTGATGAACGGTGTATCGCATATGTTACCATTTGTCGTTGGCGGTGGTATTCTGATCGCGCTTGCATTCCTGATTGATGGATTGCTCGTTGACTTAAACCACGTTCCGCAGTATCTGATTGATAAGTATGGTTCTGTTGCGGATGTAAAGAGTAACTTCGGCACATTGACGCCGGTTGCTTATTTCTTGAAGGCTCAGGTTGGTGGCGTGGCATTTAGTTTTATGCTGCCGATTCTCGCCGGATTTATCGCAATGAGTATCGCGGACCGTCCGGGACTTGCACTTGGCTTCTTAGGTGGTGCCATTGCAGCAAATGGAAAGTCCGGATTCCTCGGCGCACTGGCTGCCGGATTTATAGCAGGCTATGTTGTATTGCTGCTGAAGAAGATTTTCTCGAAGCTTCCTTCTGCACTGGAAGGAATGGTGCCGATCCTGCTGATCCCGGTCTTTGGATTGCTGATTACCGGAGCAGGTATGGTGTATGTGATTGAACCGGTTGTCGGATTTATCAATACAGCTTTGAACAATGGCTTGAAGAACATGAGTGGCGCAAATATTATCCTGCTTGGAGCATTGCTCGGCGCGATGATGGCAGTCGATATGGGTGGCCCGGTCAACAAGGCAGCGTATGTATTCGGTACCGCGCAGATTGCAGCCGGAAATTATGATATCATGGCAGCGGTTATGATCGGAGGTATGGTTCCTCCAATCGCAATTGCAATCGCATCCTTATTGTTCAAGAACAAGTTTACAGAGCAGGAACGCAAGGCAGGTCCTACAAACTTCGTTATGGGACTTTCATTCATCACAGAGGGAGCAATTCCATTCGCCGCAGCCGATCCGTTACATGTCATTCCGGCATGTGTGGTTGGTGCAGGTGTCGCTGGTGGACTTTCCGCAGCGTTTAACTGTACACTGATGGCGCCTCACGGTGGAATCTTCGTATTCCCGGTTGTCGGACACGCCGCAATGTATCTTGTCGCACTGGTAGTCGGAAGTATCATTTCCGCACTCCTGCTCGGTGTATTAAAGAAGAAAGTAGTCGCATAATACAAGGTCATACGATTGAAGAATTTTATATAAGAGAAAAATTAGAATTGGAAAAGGTACAATCCAATATGTTTAACACATATATTCAAATACAGATTCGCAGCATATAGATATGTTTGGAACTTAGAAATACTTAATGTTCTGAACAATATCAGAAATACCTGAACACGATGTTCAGGTAAGCTGCCACTGAGCCATGGATGGCGAATTGGCAGCGGTTTCGTACGGATAGAACAGGTGTAGCAGAACATTTAGTATTTCTTAGTTTCAATACATTTATATGCGCGAACTGTATTTAGGATATATGTGGAGAGAGAATGAGGTGTACCTTTTACAATTCTCAAAAAAGAAAAGGAGAATAAAATTATGAGAGAGTTTAGTTATGTAATCACAGATGCACAGGGAATCCACGCAAGACCAGCCGGACAGCTTGTAAAGCTCGCAGCCGCTTATCCTTGCAAGGTAACGATCGCAAAGGACGGAAGAAGCGTTGACGCAAAGCGTATCATGGGCGTTATGAGCCTTGGCGCAAAGCAGGGACAGGAAGTGATCCTGCAGGCAGACGGTGAACAGGAAGATGAGGCAATCGCAGCACTCTCCGCATTTATGAACGAGAATCTGTAATTGATGTACGAAGAAAGGGAAGGTCTTATACAGCCGGGTGAGAGTATGCAGGAATTAAAAGGAAAAAGTGTATTTGGCGGAATTGCAATCGGTCGGATCTCCGTATATAACAAGGATGAAAGTACTGTCAAACGTGTAAAGATCGAGGACACAGCCGCAGAAATAAAACGATTTGAAGAGGCAAAGGAAACCGCAAAGGAGCAGTTACAGGCACTCTACGAAAAAGCACTGGTGGAAGTCGGAGAAGTCAATGCGATGATATTTGATGTACATCAGATGATGTTGGATGATCTTGATTATGTGGAAGCAATCACACACATGATCGAGAATCAGGGAATCAATGCCGAGTATGCGGTTGCAACGACAGGTGATAATTTCTCGAACATGTTCGCGGCGATGGACGATGATTATATGAAAGCACGTGCCGCGGATGTAAAAGATATTTCCAATCGCGTTGTGAAGATTCTGCAGGGAAAGAAAGATAGTGTATTAGATGGTGACGAACCGGTGATTCTGCTGGCAGATGATCTGGCACCGAGTGAGACGGTGCAGCTTGACAAGTCGAAGGTGCTTGCGTTTGTGACAAGACATGGTTCAACGAATTCCCATACAGCGATTCTGGCGCGGACGATGAATATTCCGGCACTGATCGGTGTTAAATTCGAGGAAAATGTCGACGGCAAATTCGCAATTGTCGATGGTTACAATGGCAGTGTCTATGTAGAGCCAACCGATGATGTTGTGAAAGAATACGAGAGTAAGAAGCAGGAAGCCGAAGAGAAGAAACGCTTGCTGCAGGAACTGAAGGGCAAGGAAAATATCACACTCGATGGAAAGAAAATCAAGCTGTACGCGAACATCGGTGGTGTTGCGGATGTGGCATCTGCCCTGCAGAATGATGCAGAGGGCATCGGACTTTTCCGAAGCGAGTTCCTGTATTTAGAGAGCAATACATTTCCAACAGAAGAAGAACAGTTTCAGGCATATAAAACAGTTGCGGAGAATATGGCAGGCAAGAAAGTCATTATCCGTACACTGGATATCGGTGCAGATAAGCAGGTGGATTATTTCAATCTGGATAAGGAAGATAACCCGGCAATGGGCTATCGTGCAATCCGTATCTGCCTGACACAGCCGGAAATCTTCAAGACACAGCTTCGCGCAATCTTCCGTGCAAGCTATTATGGAAATATCGGTGTCATGTATCCGATGATCATTTCCGTGGCAGAGGTGCAGAAGATTCATGCAATCGTGGACGAAGTGAAAGCCGAGTTAGATGCACAGGGACTTCCGTATGGAGATGTCGAGCAGGGTATCATGATCGAGACACCGGCCGCAGTTATGATGAGTGCAGAGCTTGCGAAAGAAGTTGATTTCTTCAGCATCGGAACGAACGATCTGACACAGTATACGCTGGCGATTGACCGTCAGAATCCGAAACTGGATGATTTCTACGATTCCCACCATCCTGCAATCTTACGTATGATTCAGATGGTGATCGACAATGGACATAAGGAAGGCTGCTGGGTCGGAATCTGCGGCGAGCTTGGAGCCGATACAACTCTCACAGAAACCTTCCTGAAGATGGGAATTGATGAGCTTTCGGTATCGCCATCCATGATATTCCCGGTAAGGGATAAGATCCGCAGCACGGATACAACCAAATAAAAAGCAATTGTACATTTTAGGGCAATCAACGTAAGCTATATCTTTTGACTCAGAAGCTCATTGCCTGCAAATATTGATAAAATCGCAAGGCGTAAGGACTGATCCATATATGCCTTGCGATTTTTCGTTTGTACAAGTATAGGTATCTGTGGTAGAATGGGCGTGGCAATGCAAATGAATAAAGCGTGCGTAAACCATCACGCTTCGTGTCGCAACATTAAATATGACAAGAAGGTTATAACATGTCAGAAACAGACAAATTACAGGAAAAACAAAAACTCCCAATCGGATTTATGGATTCGGGGCTTGGCGGATTAAGCGTCCTGCGCGAAGCCATAAAATTGATGCCGAAGGAAGATTTTATATATTATGGAGATTCCCTGCATGCACCCTATGGTGTAAAGCCGCAGGCGGAAATCCGGGATTTGACATTTGCAGTGGTAGAAAAACTGCTGGATATGGGAATCAAAGGATTAGCAGTTGCCTGCAACACAGCGACAAGCGCAGCCGTACGTTTGCTGCGAAATACATATCCGGAGCTTCCAATCGTGGGAATCGAACCAGCCGTGAAACCAGCCGTGACGGAAAGTCATGGAGGCAGAATCTTAGTGATGGCAACCCCGATGACACTCAAACAGGAGAAGTTTCAGAACCTTTTGGCAAAGTATCGGGAGCAGGCAGATATCGTTCCAGTCCAGTGTGACGGATTGATGGAGTTCGTCGAGCATGGCGATCTGGATGGACAGGAATTGGACGATTATTTCGCAGAAAAGCTATCACCAGTCCTGACCGACGACACAGAATCCATCGTTCTTGGCTGTACGCACTATCCGTTCCTGAAAAAAGAACTCCGCCATTTCCTTGGGGACCGTGACATCCATCTGATCGATGGCAGCCTTGGAACCTCCCGCGAACTCATGCGCCGCCTCAAAGTACAAGGCCTGCTGCGCACTGACGACCACAAAGGCAAGGTGCGGATTATGAATTCATCCGGAAGGCAGGAACTAATAGACTTGAGTCTAAAGTTACTGAATTTGCCTGACTACGAATGAGATTATATAGGGATAAGGTCGTAGATATCCCATCAAAAATGTATATGGATTTGGACACGATTGCCAATTCTTAAGCAGACCGTTGAAGCACGCTGGTACTTAATGAACGGCAAACTTGTTTGTCGTGAATTTAGTACCACTGCGTGATGAACCGAGCGGAAGCGTGTCTGCGAAGAATGGCAATCGCGTCCAAATCTGGATAGATGATAGGAGCATTCAAAATGAACATCGTAACCGTCGATGAAATCACAAAAGCATATGGCGAGCGCAAGCTCTTTGATAAAGCGTCCTTCTTTTTACAGGAAGGCGAAAAAGCCGGAATCATCGGAATTAACGGCACAGGCAAATCCACCCTTCTGAAGATCATTGCAGGCATAGAGAAACCAGATTCTGGAAACGTGATACTGGCAAATCATTATACAGTACAATATCTGCCACAGACACCGGAATTTGAACCGACAGATACCGTGCTGCAGGCAGTGGTGCGGGGACATGCCACAGAGGAAAACCACTGGACGGTCGAGAGCGAAGCCAAAACGATGATGACGAAGCTTGGCATTACGGATTTTGAAGAGACATGTGGACACTTATCCGGTGGACAGCGCAAACGTCTGGCGCTCGTATCGGCATTACTAGCGAAAGCAGATATATTACTGTTGGACGAGCCGACCAACCATCTGGACAGTGAGATGTCAACCTGGTTAGAGGACGAACTGCGCGCATACAAAGGCTCGATCATTATGGTAACCCATGACCGATATTTTCTTGACAGCGTGGCGAACCGGATCATCGAAGTGGATAAAGGACAGATCTATTCGTATGCAACAAACTATTCTGGATTTTTGGAGGGAAAGACGCTCCGTGAGGATATCTTAGATGCACAGGAACGCAAACGGCAGTCGATTCTGCGTGTGGAGCTTGAATGGGTAAAGCGTGGAGCCAGAGCGCGTTCAACAAAACAGAAGGCAAGACTGGAACGTTACGAGGAGATGAAAGGCAAATCCGCACCAGTGAAGGATGCACAGGTAGAGATCGGTTCTGTTTCCTCACGTCTTGGACGGACAACGGTGGAGCTTGACCATATTGAAAAAAGTTTTGACGGAAAGACGATCATTCATGATTTTACATATCATTTCTTAAAGGATGACCGGATTGGAATCGTTGGTCGAAATGGCTGTGGCAAGAGTACGCTGCTTAAGATCATGCAGGGGATTTTAGAGCCAGACAGCGGAAGTGTTGTGATTGGTCCGACAGTGAAAATTGGCTATTTCGCACAGGAAATCCAGCTTGGCAAGGATATGGACCCGAACCAGCGTGTGATCGATTACATCCGCGATGTGGCGGAATATGTAGAGACAGACGAAGGAAAGATTACTGCGGCAAGACTGCTGGAGCGGTTCTTGTTCCGTGGCGAAGACCAGTATGGCCTGATCGGAAAATTATCGGGTGGTGAGCGCAGACGGTTGTATCTGTGCAAGGTTTTGATGTCTGCACCGAATGTCCTTATATTGGATGAGCCGACGAATGATCTGGACATCACGACACTTACGATATTGGAAGATTATCTGGATTCGTTCCAGGGAATCGTTGTTGCAGTCAGCCATGACCGCTATTTCTTAGATCGTGTAGTACGCCGCATCTTCGCATTCCGCCCGGACGGAACACTCTGGCAGAGCGAGGGTGGTTACACCGATTACGAGACACGGGTTCTGTATGAACAACAGGCGGCAGAGAAATCTGCGGGAGCGAAGACAGAGACGGCTGAATCGAAGACAGGAAAGTCGGATAACTGGAAAGAAAAACCGCGCACGAAGAAGCTGAAGCTTTCGTATCAGGAACAGCGGGAATATGATACGATTGAAGATGATATTGCGACATTGGAGCAGAGGATAGAAGAGAATAAAATTGCAATGGAAAAAAATGCCAGCAATTCCTCCGAACTGCAACGGCTCTATGAAGAGCAGGAACAACTCGAACAAACGCTGGCTGAAAAGATGGACCGGTGGATGTATCTGGAAGATCTGGTTGCACAGATTGCTGCGCAATCATAGCTGTTACGATTCGTATTCTTCCAGATCCGGAGATTCACAGCTTGTATGTAAATCCCGGTACTTCTTCGGTGTGAGTCCATATAACTCCTGGAAAGAGCTTGTAAAATGGCTCTGGGAGGAGAAGTTTAAGTACTCTGAAATTTCAGAGATGGAATAATTACTATATTGCAACAGATGTGCCGCAGTTTTCAAACGCTCGGTCTTGATGTAAGCGGAGATGGACACATCCATTTCCTTTTTGAACAAACGGGAGAGATACGTCGGATTCATATTCAGGTATTCTGCGATGCTTTCTAAGCGAAGCTCCTGTTGCAGGTTTGCCTGAATATAGTCGACACATTTGACAATCTGCTTGGAATAGATACCTTTGCTGCGGTTGTCCTGCATTGCTTTTGTATAGCTCATGATCATTTCAGTCTGAATCTTGTCAACTTCTTCCTTTTTCTTGCACACGTCCATGCGCTGGATAAATATGTCGCTCATGCTGTAAGCAATCTCGCGTGGAAGACCATACTGTGCACAGAAGCGGCTTGTCATGGCTGCAAGGATTACAAAGTGATACTTGGCATTCTGTAATGGATCGGCAGATAACACACCATTTTTGTCATTACCGGTTGTGTAGCCTTTGTGTTCCTCGTATTCTTTATGACGGGCTTTTACCTCCTCCATGTTGCCATTGGCGATTGCTTTGTAGATGCCAAATTCTTTCTCGTAGTCCAGATGGCGGCTTTGCTCCTGTTGTTGTTGGAATAATTTCATGTTTACTTCTTTGTCAATATTCATAGATACTCCTTCTAAAAATCTTAATAATTCTCTCTTTTTAAATTTTTTTATAGTATATCATAATAGTGCAAAAAAAGATATATATTTGATATAAAAAACCAAAAAAAATCTGTATTATACAATCATAGACTTCAAGAGATACATTTCTACAAAAGATAACTCGTGTAGAGACGAATCGACAAAAGAGGAAGGAAGTCTTATGAGATTGGTATAAAGCATGAGAATGCTTTATATATATAGAATCCCCCCAAGATTCATATTAGTGTCACAAGACACACATTTCTCCTTCGCGTTATTTGATAACGCAGCTGGCGGTCAACTATCCCCAAGTTGACCGCTTTTGCATTTTCAGGATTTCTTTTACTTACATTCGTTTGAGATTTCATCTGCGATTTTACTGATGATAGAGACAACACGATCCTGGTCGATGGTCGAATACTGCTCGTAGGCATGGTAACAGCCCTGTACTAAAATCGTGATAAGAATATTGGCGCGGAGATCGGTGCGGTATTTTGGACATTTCTCGTATAATGCATTTTTGAGGGAGGTTTCCAGTCCTTCGGTGAGTGCGCTGACACGAGAGCCGGAAAAGACAATCCGGAAATTATGCCCCTGATCGATCGCTTTCTGGAACAACTGCTTTGTGACCTCACCGGTATGGGTAAGGATATTTTCCGGGTAAGGGAGTTCCTTTAACATCTCCTGAATCATGGACTGTTCAATACGTTCGGACAGGTCGTACATATCCCGGTAGTGCAGGTAGAAGGTCTGTTTGCTGATCTGGGCACGTTCTGTCAGCTCCTTGACGGTAATTTTCTCCAAAGGATATTTCTCCCGAAGTTCGATGAATGCCTGAAAAATATTCTGTCTTGTTTTCTGTATGCGTAAATCCATATCCGGTTCCTCCAGTTGTATAATATGCTTGCTTGTCGATATAGAAAGATGCGTCAATTACTTTACTTGATTATAATATTATACAAAAGTAAAATTGGGTACGTCAAGATGAAAAATCAAAGATAAATCGAGGGAGAAAAAGGTTTTCATTTTTCATGAAATTTGGTATGATAAAAAGGATAAAATAATGGAGATACTATGCGATGACGAAGAAACAACGAGCCGCTATAATTATAGAGCGTTTGCGGGAAGCATACCCGGATGCCACATGTACTTTGGAGTATGATGAAGCGTGGAAGCTTCTGGTCGAGGTCCGGCTTGCTGCACAGTGTACGGATGCCAGAGTGAATATTGTCGTGCAGGATCTGTATGCGAAATATCCGACAGTGGCAGCACTTGCTGAGGCGAAGCCAGAGGATGTGGAGGCAATCGTGCGTCCGTGTGGACTTGGAAGAAGCAAGGCGAAGGATATTTGCGCATGCATGAAGGTGTTGCACGAGAAATATCAGGACAATGTACCGGATGATTTTGACGCGTTGCTGGCACTTCCGGGCGTAGGAAGAAAGAGTGCAAACCTGATCATGGGCGATGTGTTCGGTAAACCTGCGATCGTGACGGATACACATTGTATTCGTCTGGTGAACCGGATGGGACTTGTGGATGGCGAGAAAGATCCGAAGAAGGTCGAGATGGCATTGTGGAAGATCATCCCACCGGAAGAGGGCAGTGATTTATGTCACCGGTTGGTATATCATGGCAGAGATGTGTGCAGTGCGCGCACGAAGCCGCATTGTGATGTGTGCTGTCTGCAGGATATTTGTAAGAAATGTGGCGTTAAATAGACAGGAGGCTATACATGGCAGTCAAATATAGAGAGTTTAAATTTCATTCACATGCAGATAAGCTAGAGATTCATGCGATGACAGTTGCGCCGGAAGCAAAGATCATCGGTGTGGTGCAGATTCTGCATGGAATGTGTGAACACAAGGAACGGTATTATGATTTTATGAAGTATCTGGCAGAGAAAGGGTATCTGTGTGTGATCCATGACCATCGTGGACATGGCAGCAGCGTCGTGAGTGACGCAGATCTTGGGTACTTCTACGATGCTGGATATGATGGCTTGATCGAAGATGCACATCAGGTGACAGAACTGATTAAAGAGAGTGTCGGAGATGTGCCATATATTCTGCTTGGACACAGTATGGGTTCTCTCGTAGCCCGCTGTTATCTGAAGCGGTATGACGATGAGATCGACAAGGCAGTGATCGTCGGAAGCCCATCGATGCGGCGTGGCATTGCCCCGGGACTGCGGTTATTGAAGATTCTCCGTGGATGCAAGGGCAGGCGCAAGCACTCAAAGCTTATGGATCACATTATGATGAATTCGAGCTATGAGAGACGGTTTAAGAAGGAGAAATTACAGCATGCGTGGATCAATTCTGATCGCGATGCGGTAGAAAAATACAACAACGACCGGTATTGCAATTTCACATTTACATTAGATGGCTATGAGAATCTGGTCTATCTTCTGCAGGAGACATACAGTAAGGATGGCTGGCAGATGAAGCATAAGGATCTGCCAATCAAGTTCTTCTCCGGCAAGGATGATCCATGTGCGATCAGTCCAAGTGATTTTGGAAAAGCAATTCATTTTATGAAGGATCTTGGATATACGGATGTCCGGGGCGCGATGTACAAGGGTATGCGTCATGAGATTTTGAATGAAAAAGGCAGAAAACGGGTATATCAAGACATATATGATTTTATAAAAAATTAAACGGTAAGAGTGGAACTATGAAAGTCAGAATGGCAGTTGAACAACCAAATAAGGACGCATTTATCGAGCAGGTGATGCGCAAATATCATTTTTCCACAGAAGAAAAAGAAGCGTTGCAGCAGGTATATGAGAAGGTTCGCATTTACATGGCACCGTATGCAATCTATCGGATCAACACACGGATGCGGGGCGTTCCGCTTCTCGATGCAGAACAGTCGGCGCTTGTGGCGATGACACTTGGCGAAGGTGTGGACCGTCTGCAGGAATATTATGAGCGGGAGCATGCGTTATCGGAAAGCTATATGGTTGAGTGTGTAGCAAATGAGCTGCTTTTGCAGATGTATGCGGATTTCAATCAGAGCTATCCGAAATTCCATCGCCGCTATGTGAAGCGGTATGTATTTGTCGGAGAGGAAATTCCTCTGGATGGGATGCAGGCACTCCTTATGGAAGTGTACGGCAGACAGCCGGCAGACATCGGACAGGAAAATGATATCACGGCAAATGAATATGGCGTGTTACAGCCATCAAAAAGCGTGGTGTTTTTTGCCCTACTATCCGATAATCCAGGGCAGCAGTGTCAGGGAATCTGTATGAACTGCGGGAATCTGGAATGTGAGAACCGTATGCAGGAGGCAAGGCAGATACAGGTGCGCATGGAAACACAGGAGATGGCGGCTGCTGTGGAACCGGAACAGAAGTTAAATTACGGATATCAGAGAATATTTGGACAAAAGTGAGGAACGGGAATTGGAGAAACAAAAGAAACGCTATATTATGGCGCTTGATGCCGGTACAACAAGCAACCGTTGTATCTTATTTGATAAGAGTGGTAAGATCGTGAGTATGGCGCAGAAAGAATTTACACAGATATTTCCGCAGCCAGGCTGGGTGGAGCATGACGCAAATGAAATCTGGTCGACGCAGCTGGGTGTGGCAGTGGAGGCGATGTCCAAGATCAATGTGACGGCAGAGGATATCGCAGCTATTGGAATTACGAACCAGCGGGAGACAACGATCATCTGGGATAAGAAGAACGGACAGCCAATCTGCAATGCGATCGTCTGGCAGTGCCGGAGAACCGCAGAATATTGTGAAGCGTTGCTTGGACAGACGATGACGGATGCAGAAGGGAATGTGCGTCCAATCAAAGATATGATCCAGCAAAAGACCGGTCTGATCTTAGATCCGTATTTCTCTGCGACAAAGGTAAAATGGGTGTTAGACCATGTGCCACAGGCAAGGCAGCGCGCGGAAGCCGGAGAGCTGTTGTTTGGAACGGTTGAGACATGGCTAATCTGGAAGCTGACCGGTGGAGCGGTGCATGTGACAGATTATTCCAATGCATCGCGGACGATGATGTTCAATATTCATACGCTCCAGTGGGATGCAGATATCTTAAAACTGCTTGATATTCCGGAATGCATGCTGCCAGAGGTGCGTTCGAACAGTGAAGTCTATGGTTATACATGTACGAATCTGCTGGGCGGCGAAATCCCGATCGCGGGTGCCGCAGGCGATCAGCAGGCAGCGCTCTTTGGACAGAATTGCTTTCAGGCGGGCGATGCGAAGAATACATATGGAACGGGCTGTTTCCTTCTGATGAATACCGGTGAGACACCGATCCTTTCTAAGCACGGGCTTGTAACGACGATCGGCTGGGGCAGAGAAGGAAAGATCAATTATGCACTCGAAGGTTCGATCTTCGTTGCAGGCGCAGCGATACAGTGGCTGCGTGATGAGATGGAGTTATTGAAAGATGCTGCTCAGACAGAGGCATTTGCCAATGCGGTGGAAGATACGAATGGTGTCTATGTGGTTCCTGCGTTTACCGGATTGGGTGCCCCGTATTGGAATCCATACGCAAGAGGAACGGTTGCAGGGTTGACAAGAGGCTGTAAAAAGGAGCATTTTGTACGTGCTGTTTTAGAAGCGATGGCATATCAGACTTACGATATTTTGAAAATTATGGAGCAGGAATCCGGCGTCGATATTGTCAGTCTTAAAGTCGATGGCGGGGCATCGAACAATAATTTCCTAATGCAGTTTCAATCGGATGTGCTAGGTGTTGATGTGCTTCGACCGGAGTGTGTAGAGACAACCGCACTGGGAGCCGCTTATCTGGCAGGACTTGCCGTAGGTTACTGGGAAGATGTGGACGATATCCGCAAAAACTGGGCACTTTCTAAAACGTTTGCGGCAGATATGCCGGAAGAATTGCGAAATGAAAAATTAGCCGGATGGAAGCGTGCCGTACGCTGTGCGCTTGCTTGGGCGGAGGAGTAGGATTGGAAAGGAGATTAAATAGGGCAAAGAAACAAGGTGGAGCGTAATGCAAAATCTGTTATTAGAATTTTTTTGTGGGCGATATTTATGATTAGTTGACCTGATTTTGAAAAATAGCAAATCAAGTCAACTGTTTTATAGATAAAAGTTGACTTAAAGGTCGCTTTTTATCAAATAGGTCATCAAAAATGACCAAGGTGAATGACTGTATTTAAGATAATCCAAATTTAGGTCAACAAATATATTGTAAAAGTTGACTTAATTAGAAAAAAAGTGGAAATAGGTCAAAGGAAGGCAGGATTTTGGTTGACCGCAAGAGAAGCTTTTGCGAGTTAGGTCAATGGGTGGGTTATGTATGGATAGGTGTACGGAATATAGTACAATGAGAGGCGCTATAATCTTGTTGACAGTAAGGAGATAATCTTAAGAACATACAAGAGAAGGGAGAGTTTCATATGACATTTTTATTATTGATATTTGGTTTTATTTTGATTGAAATGCCGATTGTGGCATTTCTAAGTGTAGTAAATGATGTTCATCAACCACTTCCAATTTTAATTATGGCACTTATTTGTACGGTAATTGATGTGTTTATAATTACAAACCGAATTACATTCCATAAAGCCAATGGAGGTAATGAGGAACGCATGAGAAAAATTCGGAAGGCTGTAAAAATTACTGCGATAATTATAGCGGTGTGTCTTCTTCCGGGAACTTGGTTTGTATCGGAAGAGGGCTATAAGGCGAACCGAAAAAAAGGTTCATCTTATGATTATAATTATTCGGGTTCTCATTCATCATATGATTCGAGAGTTTTTGGCAGTTCAAGAGGCAAGAGCAGTTCATCGAGTTCATCGGATCAGCATGACGACGCCGATTCGGATGATACCAGTTCGTCTGATAGTGACCGTACAAGCTACTATCCAACGCAAAAACCGCAAGTAAATCAAAAGATAACAAATGGTGTTGAGGATTACGATGATCCGGATGATTATGCTTCTGATTATGCAGAAGAATTTGCATATGATGAATTTGGGGATGATGAAAGTGAAGAGGCATATGATTATGGGTACGAGGAAGCTTATGACTACTGGATGGATGAGAGAGGAGATGATGAAAGTGATTGAATTGTATTGTTTTAATCAGAATGTAATAGAAAGATGACACGATTCGTGTCGCATATGTGACAGAGCGTGTCTTGCTATTTTCCATAAGGTATGTTCTTTCAGTAAGTTTGTTTATACGGTTAAAAAAGAAAAAGGTGCAAAAGTGTATGCTGGGGGGGAAAGTTAGTGGTTTTGAAATTTGAAGCTTAAAATAAATTCAAACAGAATTGGAAAATCTTTTTCTTGCTGACTTGAAAAAGTAAATTCCAGTGCAAGAGTAAATTCCACGGGCTTTT
>OJNQ01001023.1_pt1 | contig 20755 bp, 20 predicted proteins | sample 1597621 | NCBI WGS metagenome assembly OJNQ01 (sample SAMEA2452137, study PRJEB22498) | human gut metagenome | reverse complement strand
GGCAGCCAGCTGGCTGGTTTTGCCGCCCGGCGCAGCGCACAGGTCCGCCACCCGCATACCGGGGTGCACATCCAGCAGCGCAGCCGGGGCGCTGGCGCTGGGTTCCTGCGCATAAAAGGCTCCCGCATGGTGGTAGGGGTGGCGGCCGGGTTTCCAATCCGGCTGCGGCACCACAAAAGCGGACGCGCAAAACGGCGATGCTTCCAGCGGAAAATCCGCCAGCGCAGCAAACTGCTGCGGCGTGCAGCGCAGGGCATTCACGCTGGCCCCACGCACCGCCCCCTGCCCCGGATAGGAAAACATTGCATCAAACCGCGGGCCAAGCAGGGCGCGCTCCCGCTGAACAAACAGTTCCGGCAGTTGTGAAATTATCATGGATCAACCTCCATTTTGCATATCAGCGGCAAGGCTGGGCAGACTATTGGCAGAGCCGGTGGAACCCGGCCCCAAATTGCTTTTTTGATTTTGAAAGGAGTACCCGCATATGGCACGCAGCACCAACGAACAGAACAAGACCCAGAACTGCAATACCCGCAAGGCCAGCCAGAAAGCTACCCAGAGTACCACGCAGAAAACCACCAATTCCACCACAGACTGCGGCTGTGGCTGCGGCACCAAGGGCAAGGACGACGGCAGCAAAAAGAAGTGATGCTTTGCCCTGAAAAGCCAGATGCATATTAAAAAATCTGGCTTCAAAACGCATTTTTAAGGTTATGCACAGGGCAAGCGGCCGCGGGCGAACGATGTCTGCCCCTACGGAGCGCTATTTGGCAGTCTAAGGCAGTGCTATATCAACAGCACTGCCTATTTTATTGTGCCGCCACGCAAAAAGCCGGTGCCGTTTGCTGGGCACCGGCTTTGTTGCAGCTTGTGTTTCTGCGCACAGACACTTATTGTTCCGGGGTATAATTTTTCCAGATCGTTTCAAACAGTTCTTCGATCCGGTCATCCCGGCCCATCAGGTGCAGCCAACCCAGCAGGCACTCAAAGCCTGTGGAGGCGCGGTATTCCTGCGCGGTGGCATGCTTGGCCACGCTGGCTTTGCTGGCATTTTTGCCGCGGCGCAAAATGTTCTGCTCTTCCTCGGTCAGCATCGGCTCAATAAGGGCAAGTTCCTGGTTCTGCGCGTGGGCAGATACATAATGCGTTGCCACGCTGTGCAGCCGACCCGGCTGCAGGCGGGATGTTTCCACCAGACGCTGGCGGACCAGCAGTTCCAGCACGGCATCCCCCGCAAAAGCCAGGGCCAGCGGCGACATTTCGTGGATATCAATTTCCGGGTGTGCTTCAAATAACATGGCGTGCCTCAATAAACGTAATCGAACTCGTATTCGCCGATCTTGATGGTATCGTCCTCTTCCACGTTCTGGCGGACCAGCTCATCCAGAATGCCGGAATCGCCCAGCTGGGTCTGGAAATACTGCAGGCTTTCATAGTCCTCCACGTTGGTACCGGCCAGAATACGCTCCAGCCAGGGGGCGTCCACGGTAAACTCATGGGCACCGGTGCGCTCCACGGTAAAGGGACGGGTGGGGGCATCGACCAAGCTGGGTTTAACGTACTCTGCCTCAAACACCTTGACCGGCGGCAGCTCTTTCAGGCGACTGTACACCATGGCAGGCAGGGCGTCCACCCCCTGGCGGGTTGCGGCGGAGATGGGCACAAAGGTCAGACCCTTGGCTTCCACAAACTGCTTGAATTCTTCTACCTGTTCGGGGGTTGCGATATCACACTTGTTTCCCAGAACAATCTGCGGGCGGGTAGCCAGATCTGCGGAGAAGCCCTCCAGCTCGTGGTTGATCTGCTCAAAGTCCTCCTTGGGGTCGCGGCCCTCGCAGCCGGAAACATCCACCACATGCAGCAGCAGGCGGCAGCGCTCCACATGGCGCAGGAAGTCATGGCCCAGACCAACGCCATCGGCAGCACCTTCGATCAGGCCGGGGATATCGGCGCAGACAAAGCTCTGTTCCGGGCCAACGCGCACAACGCCCAAAACAGGGGTCAGCGTGGTAAAGTGATAGTTTGCAATTTTGGGGCGTGCCGCGCTGATGGTGCTGATCAGGGTGGACTTGCCAACATTGGGGAAGCCGATCAGGCCAACATCCGCGATCACTTTCAATTCCAGATCTACATATAATTCTTTCGCCGGCTGTCCTGGCTGTGCATATTTTGGAACCTGCATGGTTGCAGTTGCAAAATGCTGGTTACCAAGACCACCCTTACCACCTTTTAAGATGATCTGTCTGCGATTATCTCCGGACATATCTGCAATGACTTTACCGGATTCTGATTCTTTGATAACCGTTCCTTCCGGAACTTTCAGGACAATATCTTCCCCATCTGCACCATGGCATCTGCGTTTTCCGCCCTGTTCGCCGTCTTTTGCTGTAAATTTTCGTTTATGTCTGTAATCCTGAAGTGTATTCAGTCCTTCATCGACTTCAAATATAACGTCTCCGCCGCGTCCGCCGTCTCCACCATCTGGGCCGCCATTCGCCACGTACTTCTCGCGCCGGAAACTCACATGACCGTCTCCGCCTTTTCCTGCTCTAATAAATATCCTTGCTCTATCTGCAAACATACTGTATTCCTTTCATCTATATAAATAAACGGAAGTTAAAAAAAGCGCGCTGCATCATAACCGAAAGAAGTTAATCATTGCAACGCACTTTTTCAACTCATAATTAAGCTACTGGATAGATAGAAACCTGTTTCTTATCTCTTCCTTTTCTTTCATATCTTACTACACCGTCTACGAGAGCGAACAAAGTGTCATCTCCTCCGCGTCCTACGTTCAGACCCGGATGGATCTTAGTTCCACGCTGTCTGTAAAGGATGTTTCCAGCTTTTACAAACTGTCCGTCTGCTCTTTTGGCGCCCAGTCTCTTAGACTCGGAATCACGTCCGTTCTTTGTAGAACCTACTCCTTTTTTATGAGCAAAAAACTGAAGATTCATTTTCATCATGGTACTTACACCTCCTTGAAAATAATGTCAATGTATGATTCATACTCTTCACTGTCTTCTATATCTTCCAGACCAAGAATCATGGAATCCAGCAATAGTGCGGCGTCATGCGATGGATGATCTTTGAAACGAAATTCAACAGTTCCGCTGTTTTCATCAGAAACACAACTTGTCTTATCATCCGTAAAACGCTCGATTGAATTCAGTGTATTAATGACAAGTACCGAAACCGCTGCGCATACGATATCTTTTCCGATATCGTCATATCCAGCATGTCCGGACATATCAAACCCTGCATATTCATGCCGCATGGTCTTATAAACGGTTACCTCAATCATAACAAAAGTTATTATGCGTTGATCTTGTCGATCTTAACAGCTGTATACTGCTGTCTATGTCCGTTTTTCTTGTGGTATCCTGTTTTTCTCTTATACTTGTAAACAACAACTTTTTTCGCTTTTCCGTCACCGATTACGGATGCTGTAACTGTAGCTCCTTCTACTGTAGGATTACCTACGACAAGCTTATCGCTGTTTACTGCGAGCACCTGGTCGAATGTATAAGTTTCTCCGGCCTCAACACCAAGTTTTTCTACTTTAATGATATCGCCTTCAGCTACTTTGTACTGTTTACCACCTGTTGCTATAATCGCGTACATATAGCACCTCCTATTATCATTACTCGCCAATTACGGTGTCTGTTTTACAGAACTTGAACCTCATTGTGCGGCATACTGTTAGAATATAACATATCATTCCGGAACAAGTCAATAGTCTTCCGGTAAATTTTTTAATTTTTCGTAACAATATTCCATAATACTCTTTCTTGTAACAATTCCGATAAATTTCTTCTGGTCGTCTACGACAGGAACAAAATTCTGATTCATTGCTTTTTGCAGAAGATCTTCCATATCTGAATTAATTGATACGGCTACATAATCTACTTTTCGTGGAAAATCTTGTATAAATATATTTTCCGCCTCTTTCAAATTCAGATTCGTATATCTTTTGATTCCCCAAAGAAGATCTCCTTCCGTAATTGTTCCGACATATTCGCCCGATTTATTCAGCATTGGGATAGATGCATATTTATGATACTCCATTGTCTCAAGAACCTGTCTTAAAGTGCCATAGTCGTGAACATAAGCCACTTCGCTTTTTGGTTTTAAAAAGAATAAGATATTCATTGTATATTTCCCTTTCCACACATAAACGCATCAAAATGATGCGTTTATTGAGTATAGATCTTATGCGGTTTTTTAACAAATTTTTCTTGATATATTCTTCCTATAATGGTAATCCAATAAAAACAAACGGATATAGATTTTTATATCTGGGTAAGGACAAAAATTTCATATAACGCACGGATCGCATTTTTAAAATCATCATGTCTGACTCCGATAATGATATTCAATTCACTTGATCCCTGATCGATCATTTTGACATTGATATGTGCGTGGGCAAGTGCGGAGAAAATGCGGCCGGCAGTTCCTCTTGTTGATTTCATACCGCGTCCTACTACGGCAATAAGCGCAAGATTAGACTCCAGTTCGATATGATCCGGATTTACCGCTTTATGGATATCCGCTAAGATTTTCTGTTCTTTTTCCTCAAAGACATCTTTGTTTACGAAAATCGACATTGTATCAATACCCGATGGCATATGTTCGATAGAAACTCCGTTATCTTCAAATACCTGCAGAACTTTCCGACAAAATCCGACTTCCGAATTCATCATTGCTTTTTCGACTGTGATTGCTACAAATCCATCTGTTCCTGCAATTCCGGTAATCGTATATTTCGGCTGACGACATGTTCCTTCAACAATTAATGTTCCTTTATCCTGCGGTGCATTTGTGTTCCGGATATTGATCGGAATCCCCGCTTTTCTTACAGGAAAGATCGCATCCTCGTGGAGCACGCTCGCTCCCATATATGAAAGTTCACGAAGTTCTTTATAAGTAATTGTTTCGATTGATTTCGGATTTTTTACAATGCGGGGATCCGCGATCAAAAATCCGGAAACATCCGTCCAGTTTTCATACAGATCCGCCTGTACTGCCAAAGCTACAAGAGATCCCGTAATATCTGATCCGCCTCTTGAAAAAGTTACGATCGTTCCATCTTTTTTTGCTCCGTAAAATCCCGGAATTACAGCTGTTTTACAATCCTGAAGCCGCTCGGATAAAAGAGTATTCGTAACTTCATCATTGAAAGAACCGTCATCATTAAAACGGACAACTTCGGCAGCATCCACAAACTCAAAGCCGAGGTAAGCAGCCATGATCTTTCCGTTTAAACATTCTCCTCTGGAAGCGGCATAGTCAGCTCCCGCCTTGTTACTGAAATTTTCTTTAATTTGTACAAAATCAAGATCAAGAGAAAAATCGAGATTCAATCCATCAATAATCTCCTGATATCTTGCGTGAATATTATCAAGCTGTTCTGAAAAATCTTCTCCGTTGGCTGCACTTTCATAACAGGCATAGAGCATATCTGTTACTTTTGTATCTTTTGGAAATCGTTTTCCCGGCGCAGACGGAACAACATACCGTCTTGTATCATCTGCTGTAATGATCGCTCCGACCTTTTTGAACTGATCTGCATTTGCCAGAGAACTTCCCCCGAATTTTACTACTTTTTTCAATCTTCTTTCCTCCAAATGTAGAACTCACGCAGCGCTTTTTCGCTGCTTTTATTTATCGATCCATTTCTCTTCTCATGAATAATGAGAAAAATTTTTGTAAGCGCAATTTTCAGCGCGCTTTCGGTAAAATATTATAACGCCTCGATCTCTGCTTGTAAATAATTTTCCTGTTCATAAAGCGGTTTTCTTACTTTTTTTCTTGTGATTTCTACAAGTCCGAGCATCGTCATGTCAACCAAAGTAGTCGGAATCGGATCTTTCGACAAAAAGTTTCGGAATTCTTTTAATAATATCCCGGTATCTTCTTTTGATTCAAGATTTACAAAATCTACAATAATGATTCCTGACAGATTACGCAGACGAATCTGCTTCGCCGCTTCTTGAGCAGCCTCCATGTTTACTTTCATCGCTCCGGCGCTGTTTTTCGATTTTACTGCCATCTTCCCGGAATTTACGTCAATGACTGTCAAAGCTTCCGTTGGCTGGATAATAAGATATCCGCCGTTTTTCAACCATACAAACTCTTTCAACGCCTTTTCCAATGCGGTTTCTGTAGAATACAATTTGCAAAGTGGAAAATCAGGATTCTCATAAAGTCTGAGAAGTTTTACTTTTTCAGGAAATTCTGTAAGAAAGTATTCTTGTATTTCCGTATACAAGTCTTTTCCTTCTATGACGATTTCTTCCATTCCTTCCATGTATACGTTTTTTAAGTCTGATATATACGTCGGAGGAGCCGATTTCAAACGTGAAAAAGCAACTCTTGACAATGCTGTATTTAACAACTTTTTATATTCTTCTTTCAGACGTTCAATTTCGTCTTCGACCTCCTGAAACGGTACGCCTTTTGCATTTGTCCGTATAATGATGCCGAACTGTTCATTTTTCATACGTGACAGGCGGTCTTTGAATTCATCCCGAAGCGCCCGTGGAATTTTTGAAGATACGCCGATCCGGGTGTTTCCATGAGTTAAGACGGCATATCTTCCCGTGAAGCTTAAATGAGAAGTTACAGTAGGCGCTTTCGTTTTTACCGCTTCCCGGCTGATCTGTACGACAAGTTCATCGCCGATACAAAGTGGTTTTTTCCCGGATTTATGGGTAAAATATGCGTTTTCTGCATCTTTCAAATCAAAATAACAGTTTACTCCTTTTGTAATTTCTATAAATGCCGCACCGATATTTTGGACAATATTCTGCACTTTCCCGATGTAAATATCCCCTAGTTTCCCCGGAGGTACTTGCTCTTCATTGATACTGGTATGTATTTCAACAATATCATCATCTTCAATAAGGTATGTCCGTATTTTATTTTTGCTTTTTTCTATTAGTATTTTTCGTTTCAAACCAAAATCCTTCCCATGTCATTACAGATTTACTACAGGTCTGTCTTTGAATTCATACAGATTTCTTCTCCGAGATTTTCAAGAGGAATGAGCTTCCTTTCTCCGTTGCCGCTTTCATCTGCATACATCTCAAGGCGATGATAAAAAAATCGTACATCATCTGAAATATTTGCATATTTTAAAAATGTTTCCATCACAAGATCCGGTTTTAAATTTTCCGAACTTCCCGCTGCAAGAAGAAGATAGATCTGTTCATCACGAATCTCCCATGAATCGATAAGGGCACGTATGTCAACCATTCTCTCGCTTCTTTTCGTCTGTTTGATAACTTGAATTTCCGGTTGAGACATAAACTTGGAAAACTGTTCTTTCCAGTCAGAAGGCAGTGCTCCTTTTCTGACAGAGACGAGATAATCTGCCCCTGCAAGGATCGTCATTCCCGTCTGTTTTTTATCATCCGGAATTTTCCTGAAACTAATTATTTCAATTCCTTCTATACTGACTTCATTCATACGTTTTACAGCCGTTTTACTGTCGATCGCTTCAGTCAGTTCAATATCAAAATATTCCCCGTCACTTGTGAGACCGATTCCAAGAGGACTCGCAAACGACATGATCATATGCGGACTGTACCCTCCTGTAAAGGCGATCGGTATTTCAGCCCTGCGCATTACTTTTTGGAAGAAGCGCATTACATCAAGATGTCCGATAAAACGAAGCGCTCCGTATTTTCTGAATTTAATTCTTGCCTTCATAACAGACACCTCCTCCGAATTTTGATGCGCCGCATCCTGAACAGTGTTCCCGACAATTCGGTGTCACCTCAGCATTCATTGCCCGTTCCCATTCCTTTCTGAGAAATTTTCGACTGACCCCGGTATCGATAAAATCCCATGGGAAAAGTTCGTTTTTATCTCTTGTACGAAGCGTATAAAACTCTTTTTCGATTCCCGTGTTCAAAAAAGCTTTCTCCCATAAATCATCTCGAAAACTTTCGGTCCATGAGTCAAATAAGCATCCGAGTCTGTAAGCTTCTTCAATCACTTTTCCGATTCTTCTGTCACCTCTTGCCATAATACCTTCCAAAACAGTTACATTTGCATCATGCCAATTATATTTTAAGCTTTTCCGATTTAACTGCGCTTTAAATTCATCATTGACAAGGTGAGCACGTCTCGTATATTCTTCAGCGGTACACATTGGCGCCCACTGAAACGGAGTAAACGGTTTCGGAACAAAAAATGAGGAACTTGCAGTAATCTGACATTTTCCGTTTCTTTGATCTTTCGGGATTTCATAATATTTGCGGGCAACCTTTTCACATAAATGGGCGATTTCCTTCATATCTTCTTCGGTTTCCGTAGGAAGTCCGAGCATGAAATACAGTTTTACTTTTGTCCATCCTCCTTCAAAAGCCTGACTTGCGCCACCCATAATATCTTCTTCGGTAAGTCCTTTATTGATTACATTTCTCATTCTCTGTGATCCGGCTTCGGGCGCAAATGTAAGGCTGCTTTTTCTGATATCCTGAACCTTACTCATTACATCTAAAGAAAAGGCGTCGATTCTCAAAGACGGTAATGAAATATTGATTGCTTTTTCTTTGAATTCATCAATCAAAAACATTACAAGTTCTTTCAAATCAGAATAATCACTTGAACTCAAGGAACTAAGTGAGATTTCTTCATGTCCTGTATTTGTCAACATCGTTTTGGCATACTCTTTCAGACGTTTTACATTACGCCCTCTTGTGGGACGATAAATCATTCCCGCCTGGCAAAAACGGCATCCCCGGGTGCATCCCCTTTGAATCTCAAGTACAACGCGATCTTGAGTTGCTTTTATAAACGGAACGACCGGCTTCATCGGATATACCGTATCTGTTACATCCATAACAACCTGCTTTTTCACACTTGCAGGGGCACATATATTATTCGGTATAAATGATCGAAGTGTACCATCCTCGTTGTATTCGGCATCATAAAATGACGGCACATAGATTCCTTCGATGCGGGCCGCCTGTTCAAGAAACTCTGTTCTCGTACTTCCCTCTGCCCGACATTTTTTATATGTATCTAAAAGTTCATCATAAACAGTTTCGCCTTCTCCGATATAAAACAAATCGAAAAATTCCGCAAGAGGTTCCGGGTTATAGACACATGGACCTCCACCGATCACAATCGGATCATTTTCCGCGCGGTCACATGAATGCAGAGGAATTTGGCTCAACTCTAAAATCTGCAAAATATTTGTATAGCACATTTCAAATTGGATCGTAATTCCTAAAAAGTCAAATTCTCTGATCGGATCTTGTGACTCTAATGCAAAAAGCGGAATTCCCTCTTTACGCATAATTGTATCAAGATCTGTCCACGGAGAATAGACGCGTTCACACCAAACATCGTCTCTTCTGTTAAACATATCATACAAAATCTGAATGCCGAGATGCGACATGCCGATCTCGTAAACATCCGGAAAACACATGGCGAAACGGATATCCACCTCATTTTTATTTTTCATTATCGAGTTTACTTCATTCCCGATATACCGGGCAGGTTTTTCGATACTTAGTAATATTTCATCATCTAAAGCAAGCTTTCTCATATATTTCCTTCCTGTTTTTGTATATATTTTATAAATTCTTACGAACCTATTTTGGACTTTTCAAAGGGAAAAATCGATATTTTTTATGTTGTTTTTCGTATTTATACAAGACGATACAACATTACAGAAACATCTTCTATGTGATTGAATCATCCAATCTACATCATTATATACATTTTAGGGAAGAACTTCAAGCAAATATCTTTCGTCAATCGGAATCAATCGGTGCTGGTGTTCTTAGACAAAAACTCCAAAGTAAAAGCTATGATTTCGCAGTCAGCATTGTATACAACTCTTTTCGTTTTAATATAAATTTTCAGGTAAATCAGCTGAATAAATAGTTATCATTCAAAATTTTCCCATACTTCCTTCACGGCTTCCAGCTCCACATCCCGTTCAATTTCATTTATGATTTTTGTACTGTTTACATTAGCTACTTCCGCATGATTTTGATCCATATATACAAAGAAGATGAAACAGAGAATACAGATTACAAGCCGCATATAAAAGCTTCCGCCTGCTTCTTCACCGCCTTCGTCTTGTTCTTTACATAAATTGCCATAACGAGGATGAATCGGAGGAACAGTTTCACGTTCACCATAGAGCTGTTTCGTTTGTCGAAGAAGTTCTCTTCTTCTTAACTGAGCATCATTCATACTGTTTTTTCCCCTCTGTCTCTCTTCTTTTGATTTTTTGTATTGCATTCCAAAGCAGATAAACCGCCGAAACCTAAAGATACATTCCAGAATTGAAAGCGATTGTTAAAATTTCGGGAAACGCAAGGTTTTTCGCCATACAAAAAAGCATAAGACATTGTTTTTACAACATCTTATGCTTTTAGATTCTTTTCTATACCGGTTTCTAAAGACGTAATCGCCTTATCTGTCTGCCAGTTCACTTGTAATATCTTCCCACGTAACTCCCCGTTCTACCATGAGTACCATCGCATGATAAAGGAAGTCCGAAATTTCATATTTAATTTCTTCGGGATTCGGGTTTTTTGCTGCAATAACGATTTCTGTAGCTTCTTCTCCTACCTTCTTTAAAATTTTATCAATTCCTTTTTCAAACAGATAATTTGTATAGGAACCCTCTTTTGGATTCTGCTTTCTGTCAACAATCGTATTATATACGGATTCAAATACTTGAAGAGGATTTTTTGCATCATAATCAGTGCCGACGATCGTTGTATAAAAGCAGGATCTGTTGCCTGTATGGCAGGCAGCGCCGACTTGATCGACTTTTGCAAGTAAAGTATCTTTATCACAATCGACAGATAATGACTTCACATATTGAAAATGTCCGGACGTCTCACCCTTTACCCACTGTGCATTCCTGCTTCGACTGTAATATGTCATACGACCTGTTTTTACTGTATGATCAAACGCCTCTTCATTCATATATGCCATCATCAGAACTTCGTTTGTCTTGTAATCCTGTACGATTACCGGGATCAGACCGTCAGAATTTAACTTAAACTCGGAAAAATCCATCATGCTTTCAAACGAAGTCATTTTAATTCCGGCTCGCATACACACTTCTTTAAAGTCGTTAAAATCCATATCGACACTGCTGATAAACATTCCGGATACGCCCTTTACACCGTTGCTTTTTAAAATCCGCAATATTTCGCTTTCATCCATTGTATCTGTTACAACAACGCACGGGATTTCCGTTACATTTACAACAGAATTCAGATCAAGACGGTGCATGAACACGATCTCAGAACTATATTGTTCTATTAAATGCTGTTGTTTAAAAAGCGTGTCAAAATCATTTAAAGATACTGCTATTTTTTCTTTTCCGAAACGTAAGGAAACTTCTTTAATTAAATCGATGGAAACTTTTTTTGAAAAATTCAACATCGCACGTTTTACACCCGCATAAAGAAGTTTTTTAACATCCTCTGCTCTTCGTATATTTCCTCCCGCAACCATCGGAATACTGATGATCCGGTTTATTTTTTTGATCAGATCGATGGATTCTTCATGATCTTCATCAGAATCTGAAAGATCAAATACAAGCAGTTCATCTGCTCCGTTTGCATTATATTGCTTAGCAAGCGCAATTACATCCTCTGTCAATACAGTGCGGTCGTCAAACCATCTTACCGCCTTACCTCCCGCAATAAAAATGCAGGGAGTCAGTCTTTTATAACTCATGATTATTCTCCTAATTTTTTATTTGTACGAAACGGCATTGAGTCAGTCGTTTGTTATAAAGCCCCTTTTGTAGACCATATTTCTGTCATTCTAGGCTCCGGAGACACTGCCATATCAAGCGCTTTTCCAAACGCTTTAAAAAGCGCTTCTGCCATATGATGGTTATTTCCTCCGTCTAAAATTTTCAAATGCAGATTCATCTGTGCACTATAAGAAACGGCATAGAAAAATTCTTTCACCATTTCTGTATCCATTGTCCCTAATTTGTCTGTTGTAAATCCGGCGTCAAACTTAAAATAAGGACGTCCCGAAAGATCTGCTGCACAAAGAGCAAGCACTTCATCCATCGGAAGAATAAAATAACCATATCTTTTAATTCCGGCCTTATCTCCGAGCGCTTTTTTAATTGCTGTTCCAAGGACAATTCCCACATCTTCTATTGTATGATGACTGTCCACTTCAAGATCTCCGTCTACTTTTACCTCAAGATCAAACAGTCCATGTCTGGCAAATCCGTCAAGCATGTGATCAAAAAAAGCAATCCCCGTATCTATTTTATTTTTCCCCTGACCGTCTAAATTAACAGACAAGGTGATATCTGTCTCTTTTGTTTTTCGCGTGCAAACCGCTATACGTTTGTTTTTTTCACTCATAATATTACTCTCCTCGTTCTGATTCAAAACGAACCTTTATCGAATTTGCATGAGCTGTCAAATGTTCAGCTTCGGCAAACCGTTCGATATCCGAATGAATTTTTTCAAGTGCTTCCCTTGAGTAGGAAATAATACTTGATTTTTTAATAAAATCATCTACAGAAAGAGGAGAGAAAAATTTTGCAGTTCCGTTTGTCGGAAGAACATGATTCGGTCCCGCAAAATAATCGCCAAGCGGTTCGCTTGAATTTTCCCCGATAAATATAGCGCCTGCATTTCGGATCTTTGTCATCACTTCAAATGGGGATGCAGTCATGATTTCAAGGTGCTCTGATGCAATTTCATTTGCGGCGTCAATCGCCTCATCCATTGTATCCGCCACGAGAATATGTCCGTAATTATCGAGAGATTTTCTGATAATCTCTCCCCGTGATAATTGACTGATAAAAAGTTCTGTCTGCTCGGAAACTTTCTCTGCCAATTCCATACTTACTGTCACTAAAATCGCGCTTGCCATTTCATCATGTTCCGCCTGAGACAAAAGATCTGCGGCAACATAACGCGGGTTCGCCGTTTCATCTGCAAGCACGAGTATTTCACTCGGACCTGCGATAGAGTCAATACTAACATGACCATATACCGCCTTTTTTGCCAGTGCGACATAAATATTCCCCGGGCCGACGATCTTATCTACTTTCGATATGCTTTCCGTTCCGTAAGCAAGAGCGGCAATCGCCTGCGCGCCTCCGACTTTATAGATTTTATCCGCTCCGGCTTCTTTTGCCGCAACAAGTGTGGTGGGAGTTACTTTTCCGTCTTTTCCGGGCGGAGTAACCATTATGATTTCTCTTACTCCCGCTGTTTTTGCCGGAACGATATTCATAAGAACCGAAGAAGGGTATGCAGCTTTCCCTCCCGGCACATATACGCCTACCCGATCGAGAGCCGTCACTTTCTGACCAAGGATCGTTCCGTCAGGTTTACTGTCAAACCAACTGTACTGTCTCTGTTTTTCATGATACGTCTCAATATTTTTCAAAGCCTTTCTGATTATCTCAATCAATCCTCTGTCGACTTGAGTATAAGCTTCTTCAATTTCTTCTTCTTTTACAAGAACAGACTGCTGATCAAGACAGAAGCCGTCGAATTTTTCTGTATATTCAAAAAGGGCTTCATCTCCTCTTTTTTTCACATTATCTAAGATTGCTTTTACCTGTTCTTCATACATCTCATAGCTATTCGGACTTCTTTTGAGTAAATCTTCCAAAAGATTTTTTTTCGTAGTTTGATTCAGTTTTTCAATTCGCATGGCCGCATTGCTCCTCTCGTAAAAGTTCTCTTAAATCTGTGACTATTTTCTTTATCCGATCGTTCTCCATACGCATGCTCACCGGATTAACGATCATTCTTGCTGAAAGCGGACATACTTCTTCCAGAACAACCAGACCGTTCTCGTTCAAAGTCGTTCCTGTTTCTACAATATCAACAATCACCTCTGACAAACCAACAATCGGAGCAAGTTCGATAGAACCATTCATTTTGATCAGTTCGACTGTCTGATGCTTCTTATTATAAAAATAATCCTTTGCAATTTTAGGGTATTTTGTCGCAACCCGGATTAATTCATGACGATTCAGAAGTTCTTTTGTCTCCTGACGTCCGCAGACGCACATTTTGCATTTTCCGAAACCGAGATCTAAGACTTCGTGGACTTTTCGTCCTTCTTCAATAATCGTATCCCTTCCGACAACTCCTATATCAGCCGCTCCGTATTCTACATATGTCGGTACGTCCGGGCCTTTTGCAAGAAAGAATTTCAGTTTTAATTCTTCATTTGTAAAAATCAGTTTTCGTGAATCTTTTTCTTTCATCTCCTCACAAGTAATACCAAGACTCTCAAGCATTTTCATCGTTTTTCCTGCGAGCCTTCCTTTTGTAAGGGCAAATGTCAAATATCTCATATTCTGCTCCTTTTATACTGACGGCAATTATTCTGCAATGTTTGCCGTTTTCTTTTCTCCTGTAATCAAATTGGTCATTTCCAACTTTTTATCGTCGCAAAGATAGATCAAAGCCGCAGCATTTTTTCTTTTTGCATATGATTCATACAGCGATTTATCCTGTCCTTCTTTTTGCCTGATCAATTCGATACAGCGTCCCTTTTCCCGAAAATTACCGGCAAGGATGATCGCATTGCTTTCAGTCTCTTCGTTATATACAATGATGTTCCGCCTTATCGTGTCTACCGAAATTTTCTGTCTTGAAAGAGCGTTCATCAATTCATCTACAATGATCGCAAATCCAATAGACGGAGTCTCTTTTCCGAATTTTTCAAGAAGATGATCGTATCTTCCGCCTCTTACAACCGCATCACCTGTTCCGTATGTATATGCCCGAAATACGATTCCGGTGTAATAACCATAACCTCCGCTCATACTCAGATCAAAAGTTACATGATCCGAAGCATTATACAGGCAAAGAAGATGATTGATCTGACGAAGTCTTTCAATGGCGGCTTTTGCTTTGTCGCTGATTGCAAATTGCTGCGCCTTGTCCAGAACATCCTCTGTTCCCATTAATTCCGGGAGGATCGCAAACGCCTCTTTGATTTCTTTTTTTACATCCTTTTCTTCAAGAAGCTCTTCTGCTCCGAAAAAGTTGCGATTTCCGATCAATTCCCGTATACGTTCCACAGTTTCCTCGTCTAACTCCGCTGCAGATAAAATACTTTGGAGAAAATCGACATGACCGATACTAATCTGAAATTCTTCCAGTCCCGTCTTTTTCAATGCGTCTGCAACCATTGCTATCATCTCCGCATCTGCCTCAACAGAATCAAGCCCGATTAGTTCCGCGCCGAATTGTGTATTTTCCTTTAACTTGCCGCGATAGCTTGTATGATTGATAAAAGTGTTTCCGACATAACAAAAACGAAGCGGAAAATCTTCAGTATCAAAAAGTGTAGCCGCCGCCCTTGCAACCGATGGAGTAATGTCCGGACGAAGAGCCAATATATTTCCTTCACGATCGAAAAATTTGTATAACTCCTGTGTAGAAGTAGAACCGATCTCTTCTCTAAATACATCGTAATATTCAAACGTCGGAGTCTGAATATCGCGATATCCATATAAATGGAGAACTTGATTTAATTTTTTCTGTAGTGTGAGTTTTATTTCACATTCCCTGCTGTAAATATCCCTTACTCCTTCAGGCGTATGTAATTTTTGTTCCATCGCAAATAAAACCCCTTTCACTTTACTATGCTAATTCGTTAAACTCTTTCGGATATTATACGAAGTTTCGTTCAATCTGTCAATCCCTTCTGTCAAGGTCTTTTTGTATACAATCCAGATAAGGGACAAAATATCCTCTTTTCAGTTCCATAAACCAATTTGACTCCAATTCATCAAATCGAATACTTTTTCTGCCGCCGTTTTTCGCACGATCCCAAAATTTTTGTATTTGCCTGTACCGCATATAGTATAACTCATCCCTTGTCGTATAATAAATCAACAGAAAAGCAATTCCTCCCTGTTCTTCAAACTTTTGCATAAACTCAATCTGATGTTCATGGACATTTGCAAGAGGAAACGTATCTGTCTTACATTCCTTTGCGTCAAAACATACGGGAATTCCCTGTACTGCTCCTATGTAATCAACTGTACTTACTTTATCAAAGTATGCAAGCGTAATATGTCTGCTTCCCTGATCAATTTTTACAGGAGTAATAGGCGTCGGTATTTTCTGTATTAAGGCAAGGTTCATCTGTTCATATTGTTCATTTGTCTGATTGATAAGTTCTTCAAAGGTCGACCCCCGAAGACCTCTTGAATTCCATGCAGCCATTATTGTTCACTCCTTTATCGATACAGATCTTTTTAAATAAATCGGGAACAGGCGCAATGATCTGCCTGTTTGGCAGATTTTTTACTAGTTCCACATCCGGAAAACAAAGCTGATAAGCATGAAGAAGCTGTGTTTTCAACCCATATTTTTTCTTATAGGCTTCATTTATTTTAAAATCTCCATATTTATAATCTCCTATGATCGGATGACCGATCGCTGCCAGATGTGCACGGATCTGATGTGTTTTTCCCGTAATTAGGTGTACTTTTAAAAGTGTTACATGATCAGAAACAAAAAGAGGGGTATATTCTGTTTCAATCGGAAGCGCTTCTTTTGTTTCCCTCTTTTCTTTTGTGACAGATACCTTATTTGTTTTTGTATTTTTTTTCAAATATCCGCAAATCCTCTGTCCGTCCTTTATCTTTCCCGAAACAAGGCACAAATAATATTTTTCCAATGATCTTGTTCGGAACATCTCATTTAATATCTGAAGCGCGCTCAGTGTCTTTCCTCCCGCAACGATCCCGCTCGTATTTCGATCGAGCCGGTTACATACCGCGGGATGAAAAGTCTTTAGTTCCTCTCTTGTTACCTGCCCTGAATCCAAAAGATACTCTATTAAATATTCTACAAGAGAAGTATCTTCCCGATTTGCTTTCTGGGAAAGCATTCCGACCGGTTTGTTCAGAAAGATCACATTTTCATCCTCATATAATACATTCAGTTTTACTTTGCTTTTAGCGGTATTTTTCTGTACCGGCCGAAAAACTTCTTCTGAAGTTTTTGAAAATTTTTTAATTGTTTCATCCGAAAAAAACAACTTCACATTATCGCCGAGAGCTAAAATTTCATTTCCCGCAGCCTTTTTCCCGTTTAATGTAATATTCTTTTTACGAAGCATTTTATAGAGAAAACTTTTCGGAGCCTGATCCAGATATTTTCCTAAAAATTTATCAAATCGCTGTCCCGCTTCATTTGAGTTGATTTCTATCTCTTTCATTTGACTTAATTCCTTTTTATTTACATAGAGATGTTTAGAATAAGACCACGTACCGTTTCTTCTTTTGTTTTTGTATCTTCCTGTTCGACAGCCGCAATATTATTTAAACCTTCCGCTCTTGTAATAAACGGCTTATACTCATTTAATATACGAATTTGAAATCCTTTGTAACCGTTTTGTGCTAAAATTGTTTTTATATGATCGGCAAGTTCTGTCGTGTTTACTTTATTATAATGGGTATATCCGAAAATATTATGTCCGGATATCACAATGCAGTCAACAGGCATTATATGATCTCTGCTCGTGATCACCATATCATAACAAACAGTCAGAAGATCAGTTTTTGACGCGATTTCTTTCGCTCGTTCTCCATCGATCGAACGATAAGGAAAGCGTGTAATAACTCCTACAAGCGCTTTCGATGCCGGAAGACATCCGACAATAGCTACTACTGTAAGAAGATTTAATTTTGTTCCTGTCTGAAAATATCCGAGAAGCAATATTGCGATCACGATGCCAAAATAGGCAAGCGTTCTTATGATTTCTATTTTTCTTTTATAATTTAAATATCCCGGCATTCCTTTTTCTGTCTTTTTCATGATACAAATAGTTCCTCCGCTTTCAAAATAAGACTTACCGGCAGCAGTTTTGTCATAATTTCTGCCGCTTTTATTCCTGCTCCATATACAGAAACAGATTTCTTCTTTCTGCTGTCAATAAGAGCTCTATGAACAACTTTATTTGCCGCCGCCATATTCAGCTTTTTGAGGGGATTTTTTAATTCTCCGCTCACCTCGAAAAATTCTGTTTCCACAGGTCCCGGACAAACTGCCGTCACATAAATGCTTTTTTCTCTTAATTCTTGTCCCAGAGCACGTGAAAAACTTAAAACACATGCTTTAGACGCCGCATAAACAGCAAAAGAAGGCTGCGGACAAAACGCCGCCGCACTTGCCATGTTTATAATACGGCTTCCCATCTTCATATAAGGAAGCGTCATTTGCGTTATGCGGATAAGCGCAGTGCAATTCAGATCGATCATATCCGTATGAATCCGTTTTCCTTTTTCGGCAATTTCCGAAAAAGTTCCGCTTTTGCCAAAACCGGCTGCATTGACAAGCATTCTTATATTAGGGTGCCATTGACAAAGCTCTGTATAAAATTGTCTGTATACATGTTTTTTCTGTAAGTCTCCCGCAAAAATGCGAAGCGGAACATTAACTTCTTTCCTAAGCTGCTCCAACCGTTCTTCCCTTCGTGCAATTACCCATATTTCGTCGAGATCCTTATAAAAATATTCCAATTGACGAACAAACTCTCTTCCTATACCTGATGACGCTCCGGTGACAACTGCAACTCTCATTTTCATTTATCCTCATTTCTTTCTATGCACATTTCTGATTGTCTTTTTCTTATAGTTTGTTTTCTTATCTATCTTTTTATAAGCTGGCTTTTTACTTGTATTTCCTTGTTTTTCACGTCCTGTATTTGTACTGTCTTTTTCACGTCCGGGACGGATCAGACACTTTGATCCGTAGCCGACAAGATCCATTCTTCCCGTTTTTCTCAAAGCTTCCAAAACAAGGTCATAATGTTTCGGATCACGATACTGAATCAAAGCGCGCTGCATCGCTTTTTCATGCGGGGATTTCGGAACATAAACAGACTGACCGGTGCGCGGATCGATTCCCGTATAATACATGCAAGTTGAAAGCGTAGAAGGTGTCGGATAAAAATCCTGCACCTGCTCCGGCATATATCCGAGGTCACGGCAGTATTCTGCCAGTTCAACAGCTTCTTTTAACGTTGATCCCGGATGAGAAGACATAAGGTACGGGACAAGATACTGATCCATTCCGAGTCTTTCATTCATTTTCTTAAACTGTCGTGTAAACTCTTCATATATTCGATGTTCCGGTTTTCCCATCAAAGAAAGCACGGGAGCGCTGATATGTTCAGGCGCCACTTTCAGTTGTCCGCTTACATGATACTGACATAGTTCTTTTAAAAATGTATTCTTTTTATCTGCCAGCAAATAATCAAACCGGATTCCCGAACGGATAAATACTTTTTTTACTTTCGGGATCTTTCTTAATTTTCGTAATAGTGCAACATAATCACTATGATCTGCATCTATATTTTTGCAAGGAGCAGGAAAGAGACACTGCTTTGTCGCGCATACACCGTGCCGAAGCTGTTTTTCACAAGATGGATGACGAAAATTTGCGGTCGGACCTCCTACATCATGGATGTATCCCTTAAAATCTTTTTCTTCAACCATTTGTTCCGCTTCTTTTATAAGCGATTCATGACTTCTGACCTGTACAATACGCCCCTGGTGAAATGTAAGCGCACAGAAACTGCATCCTCCGAAACATCCCCTGTTGCTGATCAGGCTGAAGCGGATCTCCGAAATTGCCGGGATTCCTCCTTTCGCTTTATAAGACGGATGATAAGTCCTCATATACGGCAGATCATAAATATCATCCATTTCTGTAACACTTAACGGTTTTGACGGCGGATTCTGAATGACATATAAATGTTCCGAATAAGGTTCTGCAAGTCGTTTCCCGCTAAATGCATCCGTATTTAAATATTGTGTATAGAAGCTTTTTGCATACATTTTCCGATCTGCTTTTAGCTCCTCATAAGAAGGCAGAAACTGGGCGTCATATATTTTTTCTTTCTCTTTTATTTTAACGACAGTACCATCAATATAAGTAATTTCTTCGATTGGTATTCCCGCCTCTAAAGCTTCGGCAATCTCCAGGATCGAGCGTTCTCCCATTCCGTAAGAAACAATATCCGCACCGGAATCAAGAAGGATCGACCGTTTTAATTTATCCGACCAATAGTCATAATGTGCCATACGTCTTAAACTTGCTTCGATACCGCCCATAATTACTGCGGTCTTTTTATATTTCTGTCGTATCAGATTTCCATACACAACACAGGCATGGTCCGGGCGTTTTCCCATCTCTCCGCCTGGGGTATAAGCATCTGTTCTTCTTCGTTTTTTCGATACAGAATAATGATTTACCATCGAATCCATATTTCCGGCAGAAACAAGAAATCCCAGTCGCGGTTCTCCGTAAATACAAATACTTTCCGGATCTTTCCAATCCGGTTGAGAAATAATTCCGACACGATATCCTCTTGATTCTAAAAGACGGCTGATGATCGCATGACCAAAAGACGGATGATCCACATATCCGTCTCCGATAATATAGGCAAAATCAACGCTCTTCCACCCGCGTTTTTCCATATCTTCCCTGCATACAGGTAAAAAATCATGGTTCATATTTTTCAATTCAGCACCTTTCGTAAGTGTTTTTTAAAACGTCAAAAAAATCTCGGATAAAATAATCCGCGGCAGCCTTTTTCTCCGCTTCGTCTGCTTTTGTAAAATCATCTGCTACAGCGCACACTTCCATGCCCGCGTTCTTTCCTGCCAGAATTCCATTGATAACATCTTCAAATACAAGACAGTTTTTCGGGTCTACATTCATGTCGTCTGCGACTTTTAAATAGA
>OJNQ01001020.1_pt1 | contig 20766 bp, 25 predicted proteins | sample 1597621 | NCBI WGS metagenome assembly OJNQ01 (sample SAMEA2452137, study PRJEB22498) | human gut metagenome | reverse complement strand
TGGTTGGGGCAGTATGCAGCTCCCGGATTTAGTCATCATCCAAAAGTAGCGGCTGTTATGCAGTCGAAATGTGAACATATCAATGGCAACTTCACAATGGATTGTTTGATTGATGTGGACACGGAAAAATGTAAAAGATACGATGACATCCAGCGCTACAAAGAAGAATTGGGAGTATCGTCAAAACACGCTTATGTGATTTGGCCGATGGCTAAAAAGGATGGAAAGGTGTTATACGGGTCTGCGGTCGCCACTGCAACCGTGGAGGAGACGGATGCGGCGAACAATGATATGCCAAATGTGTCGCCATCCAATAAGCTGGCACACATTGATGAGGCGTGTCTTGCGGACGGAACAACCGTTTTACTCGATATGCAGCAGGCGAACGCTGTGAATGCGTATGGTGTAGCTACATTTCTCAACATGGACGGCTACCGCGTGTGGGGTAACTATTCCGCAGCGTACCCAGATACGAAAGTGCTGGATGAAAAATATTGGTCAGTCAATCGTTTCTTCACATGGAAAGGTAACACATTTGTTCTCGATTGTGTCAATCGGATTGATACGATTAATAACATCCGTGCAATTGAAGCGCTGGTCGATGAAGAGAATCTGAAATGCAACAGCTATGTTTCTGCCGGTGTGTGTGCTGGAGCAAGTGTGGAATTCAGAAGAGAAGACCATTCGGCAGATGATATCATGTGTGGAAATATTAAGCTACATATTTCTCTTGCGCCATACCTGCCGATGGAAGCCATCACGGCGTTGATGGATTTTGATTTGTCGGCATTAAAAGGTCAATTTGAAGGAGGTACAGAGTGATGGGAAAATCAAGTTCAGAAGGATTGATTCCGGAAGTCATTAATAACTTTAACGTTTATAATGGTGATGCAAACAGAATTCTTGGAATTTCAGAAGAAATTCAGCTTCCGGAATTTACTGCAATTACCAGTGAGATTAAGGGAGCCGGTATTTTAGGTGCCTATTCGGCAGCTATCCTCGGTCACTACGAAGATACAGATATTGAAATCCCATATAAAGCCATCTCACAGGATATGATGCAGTTTACACCGGGAAAGTATCATACCGTGACGTTTCGCGCAAATATGCAGTCAACTGTGCAGAAAACGCGAGAAAAGGCTAACAGAGGAATCAAGATTGTTGTTGGCGGTGTTGTAAAAGGATTTAAGCCTGGTTCGCTTAAAATTGGAGACCAGATGAGTTCAAGCATTACTCTTAATGTTACATATTTCAAATATGAGCAGGATGGGTTTACGATTTTTGAACTTGACAAAATCAATCCAAAACTTGTTGTCAATGACAATGACTTACTGTCAGACATTTTGAATAATTGCTAGGAGGTAGTTTGTGATGGAAGATGCAAATAAAAAAGTAGAAGATTCGCAGGAGACGACAATCGTTGGTCCTGTAAATGATGAGAATGTGTTGGTGCTTACAAAGCCGCTTAAGTTTGAGGGTAAAAACTATAAGGAACTTGATTTTACTCCGTTTTTGTCGGCTACGTATGAGAATGTAGATACAGCAAGAAGACAGGCTATTTCACTTGGAGTTGGCAACGACTATTTTATGGAAAGGTCTTATACGTTTGCCGCCTGCCTTGCAGCAGAGGTACTGGAACTTCCAGTTGAACTTTTCTTGAAGTTATCAATTGGAGACGCAATGTCGTTTAGAAATATGGTATATCGTTTTTTATAAAGTTGCAGGTCGACTTAAAAACAATGAGTGATTTACGAAAGTCGATGCTAATACTCTCAATGAGAACAGGGACATCTTTTGGATATTTACAAGAGATGTCTCTGCTTTCTTTATACGAACTTATGAAAGACTATGTGGAGGTGATGACAGATGGCAGGAGGAAATAGAAAAGAGTACAAAATGTACATTAAAATCGCAGGTGAAATTGATAAGTCACTGCCTGAATCGGCGCGATTGTCAAAAGCTGAATTGCGTGCGATTGCAAGAGAGGCATCTGCTGCATCTGTCGCTACTTCCACAAGTTTTCGCAAAGGACTTCAGGAATCGAAGTCTGTCTTTGATGAAACAAAGCCGATGTTTGATAAGTTTAGTAATGCGGCTAAAAAGGCAACTAAAGTAACAGTTGCAGCGGTTACTGCGGCATCTGTTGCACTCGGTACTTTTTCGGTAAAAACAGGCATGGCATACGAAAGTCAGATGTCTACTGTGCGTGCGTTGTCGCAAGCAAGTGATGCCGATATGCTACAGCTTGATAAAACAGCCCAGCACTTAGGAGCTACAACTGTATGGACGGCGAAAGAATCCGGGCAAGCGATGGAGTATATGGCAATGGCCGGATGGAATGCGAAACAGATGGTGGATGCTGTTCCGGCAACGATGGATTTGGCTTCGGCATCCGGAGAGGATTTGGCTGAAGTATCTGATATTGTCACAGATTCTATGACAGCATTTAATATGAAAGCAAAAGAAGCCAGCCATTTTACGGACGTATTGGCTGCGGCTGCAACCAGTTCAAACACAAATGTTGGTAAGTTAGGTGAATCTTTTAAATACGCTGCACCTTTGGCTGGATCTCTGGGATATTCCATTGAGGACACATCGTTGGCTTTGGGGTTAATGGCTAACTCTGGTATCAAAGCCAGTCAGGCCGGAACATCGATGCGCTCATGGTTGACAAGAATGGCAAAGCCAACGGATGAATCAGCTGCGGCCATGAAAAAGTTGGGATTGAGTCTAAAAGATTCCCATGGGAAAATGAAGCCGTTGAGAACAGTGATTAAAGAGACAAGAAGCGCTTTTTCCGGTCTGTCGAAATCACAAAAAGCACAGTATGCAGCAATGCTTGCTGGCAAGACAGGTATGAGTGGATTGCTTGCTGTAGTACAATCTGCAGATGGTGACTTTTCGAAGTTGTCCGATTCGATTGACAATTGTAACGGCGCTGCCAAAAAGATGGCAGAAACAAAATTGGATAATTTAGAGGGTGATGTCACACTCTTTAAATCTGCTATGGATGGCGCAGGATTGGAAATTTACGATGAAATTAAGGAGCCATTGCGCGATGTCGTCCAAGAGGGAACAAAGTGGGTGACCAACTTTGCAAAGGAATTTAAAGAGAACTTTCCGACAATCAAGAGATATGTGAGCGATGCGGGTGAAGCTATCGCTCAATTTGCCACCCCTTTAATTCAAGTAGGTGATTGGTTAGTATCTCATCCGGACGCTATTGTTGGAACAATAACGGGAATTGGAACGGCATTAATCACTTATAAGGTGGCTAGTGGTGTAACAAACTTGGCAACAAGTTTGAGCTCTCTTTCATCAAGTGGTCTTGGTATATTGGGAATCACAGGAGCAATAGGTGTTGTTACGGGAATTGCTGGGGCAATCAACGAGGCAAATAGTATCGCAAAAGATGCAAGCCTCGATGAGCATTTTGGCAATATTGTCCTAAGCATGGACGATATTAAAACGGTATCAAAAGAAATTGTCGGTGCCAAGAAATTGGAGCGTGTAAGCGAACTGCTAAGTTCTATGTCAAAGACAAAAGGATTTGCAGACGAATTAAAAGAGGCTAATAGTGCAATTAAAAAAATGCATTGGAAGACATCTATTGGCTTGGAGTTTTCGGATTCAGATAAAGCAGATTATGAAACAAATGTAAAACAATATGTTGATTCTGCGCAAAAATTAATTGAACAGAATGGATATGAGGTTAATATCGCTACCTCGTTGTTGTTTGATGATTCTCCAGAAAAAACGCAGCTTTTGAAAAATGATAATTATTTTTATAAAGAGCTAGATGGCGAAGTAAGCAAATTGTCAGACAAGATTAATTCCAAGTTGCAGAAAGGTATTAAAAAGGGTTTTTCGCCTGATTTACAAAATGAAATAGATGGTCTCTTAAATCAGATGTCGGAAATCACGAACGCTTTTACAAAGGCAGATACAGAATCTAGTTGGAAGATTCTCGAAACTGAATGGAGCGGAAAAGCACTAACGGCGGATTCTTTTAAAAATTTAAAGAGTGAAATACAAAATAATATTAAAGAATTAGAAGATGGTGCAAAAGACGCTAGAGATACGGGTATTACCAATGCTGGAAGAAAAAAAGAACTTGGGTATATCGACCAGAAAGAATATGAGGCAGAAGTAAAGAAATACAAAGATGCTTATGATAAAACTACCTCGGAGGCAAAGAATAGGGGGATTAAATTTCTCCTAAACTCAACCTTGGATACATATGGTCAAGATTTTCTTGATGGAAAGTTATCTGATGCGGATAAAGGCGCAATGGGGGATATGCTTTCAGATATAAGAGAAATGAAACCAAACTACGAAACAGAATCTGCTATCCTAGATATGGAGGTGGCTTTAAATCGAAATGCGCTAACGGATTTTGATGACTGGTATGCAGATGTGACTGGTCATGAGAATAAGGCTATATATAAACAGGCTCAGCAGGGAGCAGATACTTATGTAAAAGGATATTTTGGAGAAAAACAGGGTAATAACAAAAAAAATGATTCTAAAAAGGATATAGATTTTAATTTTTACCCGCAGTTTGACCTTAATAAAGTAAGCCAAAGTACAAATGAAGTAACGTCTAAAATCAAAGGTGATTTTAAAACACAGCTACAAGAAGGGGTTAGTGCTGATATACCGATTAAAGCTACTGGTCATCTTTCGCAGCCAATAGAATTTTTGTACAAAGATGGAGGCGGTACCAGCCAAAGCAAAGGTAAGGTCAAGAAGCATGCTAAAGGTGGTATTTTTTCATCGCCGCATATTGGTATGATTGCCGAGGCTGGATATAGTGAATCGATCATCCCCCTGGACGGTTCGAAAAATGCTTATAATTTGCTTGGACAAACAGCGCAGCTTATGGGTGTCGAACCGGGGCTTTCGGCTCTTGCCAATCAAGTTATTGTCCTGAATTCAGGGACAACTGGAAATCCAGCGGTACAAGAAAAGCAGTCGACGCAGCAGCCGGTACAAATTAATTTTGCACCTGTAATAAACCTGTCAGGTGATACAGACAAGAAAGAAATTCAGAACGTACTTAGTGATGAGTACGAAAAGTTTAAGCGCTTTATGAAACGTTACAACAAGGACGGCGGCAGAGTAGAATTTTAGGAGGCAGTAAATGTTTTACGAAACAGAAATTGGTGATACATGGGATATGATTGCTGAAAAAGTATATGGTGATGCTAAAAAAGCAGATTTTCTCATTGAAAACAACCCGCTTTTGGTAGCAGTAGCAATATTCCCACAGGGAATGTATGTATATGTTCCCGAATTGCCTGATGAGGACGATGGTGACGAGATGCCAGACTGGAGGTTATGATGGAAAATTCGAGAAAAGCAATTGTGTCAATTGGGTGTAGTTCGCAAAAAATAAAAAAATCAATCAAAGATTGTTTAGAGGGATTTTCTTACGACGATGTGGCAAGTGGCTCATCGGATAGTATCTCGCTTACCCTCAATAACAGTGATTTACGATTCATTCGAGATCAAATGCCGAAAAAGGGCGATAAGCTAACACCAATAATTTCTTTATATAACTGGACGTCAAATGGCATTACAAAACGTATCCATGCCGGGCGTATGGTTCTTGACGATCTGTCATTTGACGGAGCGCCTCACACATGCACGATTGGTGCTGTTAGTATGCCGGCGAAAGGCGAATTTAAAGATGGTAAACCTACTCATACATATAAAAGTGCTTCCATTGAGGAGATTGCAAGAAAAATAGCGAAACGTGCAGGTATTGCCCTGTACTATTCCGCACCGCATATTGCAGTGAAGAATGTTGAGCAGAGCAAGACGTCTGACTCTGAATTTTTGCTATCCTTATGCAACGAATATGGGTTAGGAATTAAGATATATAATGGGAAAATCGTTATATTTAACGAAGAGACGTATGAAAACAAGCGACCAGTTGCCAACATTACTTTACTAAATGGAAATGTGGCATCTTACAGTTGGAATACGACATTGCAGAAGACATATACAGGAGCAAAGGTGTCTTACACGGATGCCAAAACGAATAAAAAGCATCAGATTAAGATTGGCAAAGCAGGGAGGATGCTTAATGTCGATGTGACAGCGTATTCAAAAAGAGACGCACAATTAAAAGCAAAAGCTCTTTTGGCTGCAGAGAACAAAAAAAGAGTGACGATGACAGTTGATATAATGCCGAATCCAAAGATTATAGCGACAGCTACCGTGCAGCTAAAAAAAGCCGGGAAACTATCTGGGAAATATTATGTGGATAAAGTAACTCATAAAGTTAGCAAAAGTGGAGGGTATGCGATGTCATTAGAATTACACAAGGTTTATAAAAGAACATGTCGTTAGGAGGCTATCATGATTAAAATAGGATTTGTGTCCGCGATAAGCTCAGATGGATTAGTGTCTGTATCGTATCCGGACGAAGATGATGCAACAACGGATTTCATGCCATTTCTCGAAGGAAATCCGTTGGAGGTAGATGATTTGGTAGCGGTGGCTTATACGTCATCGGCACAAAGCGTGTGCCTTGGGAAAATTATAGGCAGGTGATAGTATGGCTAAAAAAAAGAAGAAAACGGTTAAAGTTTCAAGAAAGAAGGGCAAGGTCAAAGTCATAAAAGGAAAAAATGTGCTTTGGAAAAAAGCCTCTTTCAATTCCTCAAAGAAAAAGGTGAGCCAGCCCGGAAAAGTAATATCATCCTTTGGAGGAATTCGGTTTTTTGTGACAAAAAACACGGCATTAATCCTTGATAATTTAAAGCAAGAGGTGTCCGGACGATGGTCCGAACATGAGATTATCGGGAAAAAACCAAAATCAGAGTTTACAGGAGCGGATTTACGCTCCTTTTCTTTTGAAATTATGGTTGATATCAACTTGGGTTATAAGCCGCACAGCATTCTAAAAAAAATACATCGGTTAGTTGAAAAAGGTAAAGTTGATACGTTGATGATTGGGACGCACAAAATCGGAAGCAAATGGAAAATGACCAATGCGTCCGATTCGTTTGATGTTGTATATGCCGGCGGTGAGTTAGCAAAGGCATCCATATCCGTCACGTTAAAAGAATACTAGAAAGCAGGTGGTAACATTGCAATTTGGAACAGCTAAAATGACATTCGAAGATGATGTGGGTGAGCAGGAACGGTATGAGCAGTCTATCGGGATGCTGTTATCATCTGTCGAGGGAAGTTTTCCGTGCAATCGAAAATTTGGCATTCGACCAGACATTATTGACCAACCGGTACCGATTGCAAAAATGGAATACGTGCAAGACGTCTCTGAAAAACTGGAAATGTTTTTTCCGGAATTGCTGGTTGATGATATTAGTTTTGAGCAATCTACAGAAGATGTGCTTTGTCCTCACATTTTTATTGCTGTCAATGAGGACTTTGAAATGGATGAGGATGAAGACTTTGATGAAGACGAGGTTGGAGAGGAGGATGAATATGAGCGTTTTTGATAATTACCCGGAAGTGTCATTTATTAACAATGCAACGTTGGAAGGTACGTTAAAAAACTGTAAAGAGTGGTACGAAAAACACCATGAAGAGCTTACAGGAGAACCGGTTGAACTTGAAGATACTGACCAAATTAAACTTCTTCTTGATACGATGGCATATATGCATTGGCAGAGGTTATGCTATATCGACCAGGTTGGAAAAATGAATCTGCTTAAATACGCTACAGGAGCATTTCTTGATAACTTGGCTGCGAATGTGTCACAACCACCACGAGATGCCGGGAAAAAGGCTCATGTAACCATGCGTATTGTGTTGTCTAAAAAATTGGAAGTTGATTATACAATCCCGGCAGGTACCATTTTTTCTGCTGAGGATGATGTTTTCTTTGAATCAGAACGCGATGTGATTATATCTGCTGGCGCACAAATGGGAGATGTCCTGTGCCTTTGCACAGAACCAGGAACAGATGGAAATGGATATAAAGAAAGAGACATATCCGAAATCGTAACTCCTTTGACCTATGTGCAGGAGGTTTACAACATCACCGCATCTTCCGGAGGCGAAGACGAGGAAAGCGATGAAGCATATGCAGAAAGCGTATATTTGGCTGCTTCAAAACCAAACACCACGGGAAATGAAGATGGTTATGAATATATAATCCGTCAGGTCAGCTCTCAGATTGGTGACATACAGATTCAGACTCCAACGCCGTTACATGTTGATATTGTTTTTTTGATGGAAGATGGTGAATGTCCATCAGACGAATTAGTAGCGGCTGTTGCCTCTGCAGTGAAGAATCCGGCAAAGAAATCGCTGAATGATTATATAACAGTTAACAAACCCAAGACAGTAGATTATGAAATTGATGTTAATTATTATATCAATGAATCAGATCGTTCCAAAGTGTCTGAAATTCAAAAAGCAGTGACAGAGGCAGTCGATGCTTATACGAAGTGGCAGTCAGAAAAGATTGGACGTGACATATCACCTGACCGTTTGATGTATTATATTATGGCTACGGGAGTTAAGCGTGTTGTAATAATGTCACCAAGTGCAACAGTGATTGAATCTGGTCAAGTTGCAAAATGTGGTAATAAATCTGTTCAGTATGGAGGAATCGAAGATGATTAATTATGACAACTTTGAACATGGATACAAAGGTATCATGGATGTACAGTTGACAGATTTATATCCGATTGATTCAATCGAAGTTCAATGCTTATCTTATGTTGATAAAATGCTGACAGCAGAATATCGCAAATTCACTGAAAGAATAGTGATAGCGTCAAATGTTGATAATTTGCCTGAATCCATATTGGATTATCTCGCTATACAATATCGCATTCCATATTATGATAGTACTTTCGACATTGAAAAAAAGCGAGCACTTGTTACTGAGGGGTATCAATGGTCGATGACGGCTGGTACGACGGATTGCATCCAGCACTTAATAAACGCAATTTTTGGTAATGGAAAAGTGATTGAATGGTATGAGGATGGCACTATGCAGGAAGGTGAGTTTGACATTGAGATTAACGAGAAAGATATAACAGAAGACATTGTTAAGGATTTTGCAAGAATACTTAAAAAAGCAAAAAACGCACATAGCAAGTTGCGAAACGTGGTGAATTCACATAACATGGAGCACACTGTTTATGTGCTGAACCAGTTGTTTGTGCATGATGACATTATCTTATCATAGAGGAGGTGGAAAATTTGGGTTACTATTCAAAACAAATATTTACCGCAAAAGGCAGCGAAGCAATTGCAAAAGCTTCATCCGGGCAGAGTGTGCTTACCTTTACATCGATTAAAACGGGAACTGGACAATACTCGGCAATTGAAATTAGTCAGTTAGCAGAGGCAACAGGATTAAAGGTGTTAAAGCAGTCTTTTCCTATTACATCAATTAACACGATGGAAAGTACAATTCAGATTCAAAGTGTGATTTCAAACGAAGGTGTCACCGAATCATATGCGATACGTGAGATAGGCTTATTTGCAAAAGAAGATGATGGTGAAGAATTTATGATATCCATATCTCTTAATTCAGATAATCCGGCGGTTGTTCCTGTGTTTGAGAATGTGCCTATAGAAATGCAGATTGGCGATTTTTTAACTGTATCGAACGCTGAAAATTTCAGAGTGCAATATGAAAGTGCATCTTATGTTACTGTGAAAGAACTTAGACGTGTTATTAATGCTTTGCCGGTAGTGAACTACGATGAGAAAAGTGAATCGATTGCAATATCTTCAGGTTCTATTGCAGGAACAGGGACTATATTGGATAAAGAAACGTTGACAGAGACAGTAAAAGAAGTCATGCTTGAGATTTCGGCACAAGAAGTGAATCAGGTTTTTGAGAAGGAGGAGACGGAATGAGTCAACCAATAAGAACATCTGGAATTGGTACGTTGGAGGCATTGGCAAGAGAATTATCAGAACGATATCAGAAAAAAGCGGATATGCCAAATTATACGATTAAAAAAGAAATAACTGCAACGAATGGATATGCAGCCACTTATCGTCTATACAAAGATGATAGTGCTGTTGGCGAAGAGATTAATATACCGAAGGATTATTTGGTAAAATCAGCGGTTGTTAAGGTTTGTTCTGTTTCTAATCAACCGGTCATTGGATATGCAGTTGGTGATAAGTATGTTGACTTTGTTATAAATGCGAGAGATTCTGATGGCAATGAATCGCATATTTATCTTAAAGTATCAGAACTAGTTACTGCGTACAAACCAGGTAATGGCATAAATCTGTCTTCGGCTAATGTGTTTTCGCTTAATATCTCTACTACACAAGGTAATGGGTTGAGTGTATCAGAAAGTGGATTGCAACTTGCAGTGGCTACAGAAACATCTGCAGGTGCGATGTCTGCGGATGATAAAAAGAAAGTGAATCAAGCCTTGACATCATCAGATTTTCAAGAAATCGCTGCTGATGAAGTTAAGGCATTGTTTTCATAAAGGAGGCAGTGCTTAAATGAAAATATTTGGCACAGTTGGACTAGAAGAATTGGCAAGAGATGTTCTTTTATTGATTAGTGAGCTTGCATCTACCACAAATGATGCAATTCAAGAGTTGGATGAAAAGATTACTTCATCTGATGGAGTAGACGTTTCTTATGATTCTCAAAATGAAAAGATTATTTTCAAGAAGAAAGGAGAGGCTTAATTTTGGATGTAAGTAGAATTGAATTGGAAGGTATTCTATATGACATTAAGGATGCGAAAGCAAGGGAGATGTTTACTCCGCAGGAATTAGCGACAAACACGGACGCAAATTCCGTGGTGGATACGGGGATGTATTATTTTAATTACAAAAAAACATACTCAAATATACCGGCAAGTAATGGATGGTTGATAGTAAGTAAGGTTGCTGACACAATTGTTAAGCAACTTTTTTTACGGCATGGAACGGCTAATACGAATGATTATCAAATCTATGTTCGTACTAAAATTGGTACTGTATGGAGCTATTGGACAAGAATGGTAACAGTCAATGATCTTGCGACGGTATCTGCATACGGAGTGACAAAGCTATACTCTGGCGCATCGAGTACATCCACGGTATTGGCGGCGACTCCATATGCCGTTAAAACGGCATATGATAAGGCTGTCTCGGCTTTTTCGGGAAAGGGGCTGCCATATGCGATTTTTGACGTGAACTCCGATGTGACTACACCGGCAGCTTGGACGGAGACTGCTTTACAACTTAAGCTGCAAAAAAGTGGAGCAGGAGACAGAGTGAGCAGTTTTAAACATGGAGGTAGCAATTTTATTTATTGCCCATTTTCGGGAATTGTAGATATTGACGTTAATGTTTTTGCTACTGCTGCTACAAATGGTTATTATTATGCAAGATGCTATAAGTATAATGACAGCGGAGATGATGAATTGCTAGATTTTACCGGACTTGGCGGATATACTGCTGCAGGATGTCAGGGCAGTGGCAGTATGAAAGTTCATGTGACAGCGGGGACGTACATTTATATCAATGTGGCTGCATCGACTGTAATCCAGGCATCAGCCTCAAACAGCCACATTAGGGTACAGTATACAATGATTGATTAATCAAAAGGAGGTATTAAAATGAAAAAAATCAAAGAGGTAAGAAATGACACGCTTAATGCATCGATTATGACCCAGGACTATGTTGTAGTAGATGGCGTTGAGTATTATGGAGATTCTGTTGAAATTGAAGAATATCATAATAGCGCTGAAGACAGAGAGAGACTTGTCAAAGAACAGCCGGAGCAGATTGCGAATGGTATCCTTGCCGTATGGGGAGATAATCCACGTGTAATCGAGCCAAAAGTAGAAAAGGGGAGAGAAGATGACGATTATTAATTTTATTTTAGCTAATTGGCTGGAGTGGCTTTATGCACTTGTCATATTTTTTTTATCCCTACTGTATGGAAATGTTACTAGGCACTTGAAGAACGAGCGTGCCAAAAATGAAGCCATTGCAGAGGGCGTTCAGAGTCTTTTGAGAGAAAATATTGTTGGCAACTACAACAAGTACCAGGACCGGAAGCACTGTCCGATTTATGCAAAAGAATCGCTTCGAAAAGCGTATAAAGCGTATCATAACTTGGGTGGAAACGATGTAGCAACAAAGTTATACACAACTCTTTTGGCCATGCCAGAAGAGGTAGAAGAACAGGAGGAAAAATAATCATGGTAAGGAAACTGAAGAATTATGTAGTTAAAAAATATCGTGAAAACGAATGGTTGCAGCGCGCCACGCGCACATTTGCACAGGCAGCGGTTGGAACGATAACGACCGGTCTTTGTAGCGGAAAGTTTGAATTGTCTGAATGGCGCACATGGATAGTGTCCATTGGAGGAGCAGCTATAGCTGCAGGGATTTCTGCTGTCATGAATATGGTAAAGGAAGGTAGATAGTATGAATATTAATAAAAAGTTAGCGAAGTCAATTAGTTATGGAGGGGTGCGAGATTTAAAAAGCATAAAGTACATCGTTTTACATTTTACAGGCAACAAAGGCGATACAGCCAAGAACAATGCATTGTTTTATGCCACAGGAAATACGCGAGAAGCTGGAGCACACTTTTTTGTGGACAAGAAAGGGGAGGTATGGCAATCAATACCGATGGAACGTATCGCCTGGGCTGTTGGTCATTTCTACACTGCTAAAAAAGGAGCCGCATCCTATTATAAAATGTGTACAAATGCAAACAGCGTATCTATTGAGATGTGCGATTGCTTAAAAAATGTAGGTTGGGACCAGATGCTTGCAGTTCGAGAACTTGTGCAGTATATCCAAAAGAAATGTCCAAATGCGAAAACAATCATTCGTCATTGGGATGTGAATGGCAAAGAATGTCCTAAGCCAATGATTGGAAGCAATAATAAAAAGTGGAAGCACCTGCACAGTAAAATCGTAAATAATTATCAGTACAAAGCGAAAGTTGTAATTACGGCAGCTATCCGGTCATCAAAAGGCGTAAAAAAAGATAACAAGATTGGAAGTGTTAAACATGGAGAAGTTTTAAAGATTTCCAAAGTTGTCGGAGCTTGGGGAAGGCTGCTGAACAAAAAGGATGGAAAGTGGCAGTGGGTTAGTTTGAAAAAAGTCAAGGAAATTTAAAAGAACAGGTGGTTCAGGGAGTCTGAACCACCTGTTCTTCCTCTACAGAGGTTAATTTTTTTGGGTGTAACTGGTTCTGACGTTTTCTATTCCGGTTCGACCGTGTGGATGTGTTCCATAACCATCAATAATATCAGCATCATATTCACCTAAAATAGGCTTTAATCTTTTGTTATACCAATCATTAATGCTTGTGGTTGCTGCTGATTTCCTCTCGTAGTTATAATCGGAAAATTGTTCATTTTTTGGACAACGAATAACAACACGAATTTCTTCTTTTTCAAAGATTTCACGTTCTAAGTCTGTTGCGGAAATTTTATCATCTTTCATTAATTTCACCCCCTTTATGAATATTAAAATAAATCTATTATAATATTATTATACAGTTATTATTGTACTTGTCAATAGGAAAAAATTATAGTTAATAATAATGTATTTAACATGACTATTACTAAAAGACAGTTAGAACGAATTATAGTGTATATAATGGGAAAAAAATGATGAAATATAGTGTTTATTTAATGTGTGAAATCTATATCAAGGAATGAAAAACGAATTATTGAAGAAGAGAAGTTGCTTGGGATAAAAGCAGCTTCTCTTTCTTATTAAATATTTTTAGAATCAAATTATATACCCTACAGAATACACTTAACCAATTTGGACAGCTGACATTTTTTCCATCACAGTACTGAGTCAGAATTGGCTGCTCCACATTTGGTCTTGAAAGATATTCGTTGAAAATTTCATCCACAATAGCGGATATATTTTCAAAAACATTACGCCCCGGAACAAATTTGTGGTCGTAGGCGGTGGAGGAAGTGATTGTGAAATCTTTTCCTTTATTTCGATACCACTCAGTGTAAACACGGTTTAAGGTAAATGACTGGATTGCAAGGATATTGGCGCGGATGGTTGCTTCCGGCCAGGTGGAATAAATTTCACTACTTGCAACATTTTTGATGTAGTCGCGGTATTTGACATAGTAATTTTTGGCACGGGTGTCTGATGGGGGACCATCATGAACAACAACATATTCTGGGATGACAACACGGCTTAATACAATTTCTCCGGTTTCTTCCACCGTTTTGATTTCACTTTCCGGTATTTTTGGCGGGTAATCGCCCCATAGTGTATGGTCAGGAATGACAAAAAGTTCCGCACTGTCGGTTTCGCCTGTGGCAAGAGGAAGCAGAGAAGCGTTCTGAATGGCTGTCTCACCGGAAAAAATTTCTGCTCCATTAATTTCGACCGATTCAAAACCGGAAGCGGAGATTGTGATGGTGTATTCCGAATACGGTTTGTTTGCAGAAGGGGTCATGCTGTAATCCACCGGAGGTGCGGCAAGTTCAATGTCATTTAACTGTCCCACGTTATTGGTGACAGCTTCCTCTATAATGTTTTCCGGTTCGTTTTCTGAGGTAATCTGCACGGTGGCATCAGGAATCGGAAAGCCTGAGTTATCCGACACAACGTGTATATTTAATTTGCCATAATCCATAAAAAATCCTCGTTAGACATAGATTAGTATATTTTATGAACAATATGTGAAAAGTTTCATTTGTTATTGACATTGGCACAAAAATCTGGTATAAACATTAAGATGCTAACAGTTTGTATGCTAATGATTAAATGGCTATTGATTAGATATAGAATGATTTGGAGGTGAAAAACTTTGCAGGAACAGAAAAAAAAGAAGATTCGTTCCCGTGATATTACGCACCGCATGATTGTGATGAATCAGATGCATCGCAGAATGTTGGAGTGTAATCTGGAAGGAACCGGGATTCACAGAGCACAACATCGTCTTCTGATGACGCTTGCGAAACATTCATTTGCATCGCAGGTAGAACTTGCTAAATTTTTAGAAATTTCACCGGCGACAGTTGCCGTTGCACTGAAGGCGCTGAAAAAGTCCGAATACATTACACAAAAGATGCGTGAAGAAGATAACCGACGCAATTTTGTGGAATTGACGGAAAAGGGGCGGAAATTGGTAGAAGAAAGCTGTGACTTTTTTGATATGTTAGATGAACAAATGTATGTGGGATTCTCGGAAAGCGAAAAAGAACAGTTATGTGATTACTTTGACCGTATTTACGAAAATATGGAACGATTAAAAAATGCAGCGATGGAGGGACAAAATGAAACAGTATAAAAAGTATGTAATTCCTTATAAGTCAGCATTTATCCTTGGACCAATCTTTATGATTGTGGAAGTGCTTGGCGAAATTATTCTGCCGAAATTAATGTCTATGATTATTAACTATGGATGTGGGCAGGATGTTACGGTGGCAGCAAAAGGACCTGCTTACATTATTGGGATAGGAGCAGCTATGATTGGAACGGCTCTTCTTATGATGATGGGTGGCGTGCTTGGTGCTTATTTTGCGGTAAAGGCATCTGTAAATTTTGCCGGTGATTTGCGAAGAGATGTGTTTGCCAAAGTGCAGAAATTTTCCTTTGCCAATATTGAAAAATTTTCAACCGGTTCTTTAGTAACACGATTAACAAATGATATTACGAATATTCAGAATGTCTTAAGTATGGGACTTCGTATGCTTTTGCGTGCACCTGGTATGTTAATTGGTGGTTTGATTATGGCATTTCTTATGAATGCGAAACTGGCACTGGTTTTCTGTGTCGTAATTCCGGTTTTGATTATTGCACTTGCGTTTGTTATGAAGACTGCATTTCCGCGGTTTGACGTGATGCAGACAAAGATTGACGGACTCAATTCAAGAATCCAGGAAAATATCACAAACCAGCGTGTTGTAAAATCTTTTGTGCGTGATGATTTTGAAAAAGAGACCTTTGACCGTGCGAACAACGAATTAAAAGATAAAACACTTCGTGCGATGAAGGTTGTAATTCTCACAATGCCGATTATGACATTAGCAATGAACCTTACGGTTATGGCAGTTGTCTGGTTTGGCGGTCAGCAGATTTTGATTGGCAATATGCCGGTTGGAAACCTTACAGCATTTACTACTTATGTAACGCAGATTCTGATGTCGCTTATGATGGTTTCCATGATTATGATTCAGGGTTCTCGTGCGATGGCATCTTCTCATCGTATTTTGGAAGTGTTAGATACGGACATTGACTTAAATGATGACAATGCATCTGAGAAAGACCGCTTGGTAACATCCGGTGAAATCGAATTTAAAAATGTCTGCTTCCGTTATTATAAAAAACATAAGAAAAATGTTTTGCAGAATATTAATTTTACAGCGAAACCGGGCGAAGTGGTTGGTATCATCGGCTCGACAGGTTCCGGAAAAAGTTCTCTTGTGCAGCTGATTCCACGTCTGTATGACTGTGATGAAGGGGAAGTGTTAGTAGATGGCGTGAATGTAAAAGAGTATTCGCTGAATCATCTGCGTGACGGCGTTGCGATGGTGCTTCAGAAAAATACGCTGTTTTCCGGCAGTATTATGGAAAATCTTCGCTGGGGTGATGAAGAGGCAACGGATGAACAGGTGAAAGAGGCTGCAAAGGCAGCACAGGCCGATGGCTTTGTCAGTGAGTTCGCAGAAGGATATGACCGTGAACTTGGACAGGGTGGTGTCAATGTTTCCGGTGGACAAAAACAGCGTCTTTGTATTGCAAGAGCACTGCTTAAAAAACCGAAAATCCTTATTTTAGATGACAGTACCAGTGCGGTAGATACAGCGACTGAGGCACAAATTCGGAAGAGTTTTTCAACGACTTTAAAAGACACAACAAAATTGATTATTGCGCAGCGTATTTCTTCTGTTGAGGATGCTGACCGGATTCTTGTTATGGATGAAGGACAGATTGTTGGACAGGGAACGCACAAAGAATTATTAGAATCCTGTGAAACATATCAGGAAATTTATTATTCACAGAGAAGTAAAGAGGAGGTGGCAGGATGAGTCAGGCAAAAAATCAGCCACATGGCGGCATGGGACCGGGACCAAAACATGGACCGGGTGGCCCGAGACATATGATGGGTGGCAAGCCAAAAGAATCACGTGCTACCATTAAAAGACTTCTTGAATATATGGGAAAAGATAAGATGCTTGTTGTACTGGCACTTGTCTTTGTGCTTGTGTTCAGTGGAGCAACATTAGCCGGTTCTTATATGTTAAAACCGATTGTTGACCAGCTTGGCAAAACGGCGTTACAAGTTGCTTCTTTGAAAAATAAAAATTTAGATTTTAGTACAGTGTTGGCAGATGGTACATGGACACTTTTGAAAGGTGTACTTACCATGTTGGTTATTTACGGCGTCGGAGTGCTTGCAAACTATTTGCAGCAGCGTATCATGATTGGTGTTTCCCAGCGTGCGCTGATTCGTATCCGTAAAGATTTGTTCGACCATTTGCAGGATATGCCGGTTCGCTATTTTGACACAAATGCAACCGGAGATATTATGAGCCGGTTTACCAATGATATTGATATGATTGGTGAGTTGTTAAATAATACGGTTATCCAGTTGATTTCCGGTGCAATCAGTATTATTGGAACAACCATTATCATGATTTGTTTAAATATATGGCTTGCTCTTCTTACTATTGTCATGGTTCCTGTTATGGTTAAGGCAGGTGGAAGTATTGCCAAAAGAAGTTCCCGTTATTACCGTGAACAGCAGAGTGCCCTTGGTGATTTGAATGGTTACATTGAAGAGACCGTTACCGGACAGAAAGTTGTAAAAGTTTTTTGCCACGAGGACAAGGCAGTGGAAGAATTTGTAGATTTGAACAATGACCTTCGTGAAAAACAAATTAAAGCACAGTTTTTTGGCGGCATTATGGGACCGGTCATGGGAAATATCGGTCAGGTCTGCTATGGTCTGACGGCAGCAATTGGTGGTCTGCTTTGTTATTTCGGAAGACTTTCCGTCGGCGGTCTGACGGTATTTGTCAATTATTCCAGACAGTTCAGCCGTCCGATTAATGAAATCTCCATGCAGGTAAATACGATTTTCTCGGCACTTGCCGGTGCAGAGCGTGTATTTACGGTAATGGATGCGGATGTGGAACAAGCCGATGATGAAGATGCCGTTGAAATGAAAGATGTCAAGGGCGAAGTGATTATGGAGCACGTAAACTTTGGCTATGATGAAAATAAAGTTATTTTAAAAGATATCAACTTGTATGCTCATGCCGGACAGAAAGTGGCATTTGTTGGTTCTACCGGTGCCGGAAAGACGACCATTACAAACTTACTGAATCGTTTTTATGATATTCAGGAAGGAACAATTACGATTGACGGCATTGATGTGAAAAAATATAAACGCCGTTCGCTCCGTGAAAATATTGCGATGGTTTTACAGGATACGCATTTGTTCAGTGGAACCGTGCGTGAAAATATCCGCTACGGAAGACCGGATGCATCGGATGAGGAAGTAGAGCAGGCTGCGAAAACGGCAAGTGCCCATTCGTTTATCATGCGTCTTGAGGATGGTTACGATACCGTACTTGAGGGAGATGGAACAAACTTAAGTCAGGGACAGCGCCAGCTTTTGAACATTGCCCGTGCAGCTTTATCGCTGGCACCGATTCTTGTGCTGGATGAGGCAACAAGTTCTGTCGATACCCGTACCGAAATGCATATTGACCACGGAATGGAGCGCTTGATGAAAAACCGTACAACATTTGTAATTGCCCACCGATTATCTACCGTTCGTAATGCTGACTGCATTATGGTATTGGAGCAGGGCGAGATTATTGAGCGTGGAACACACGAAGAACTGCTGGCAAAAAGAGGAAGATATTATCAGCTTTATACTGGTGCTGTAGAGTTAGACTAGATATTGCAGAACTAAATTTTGTGTTGGAATACATTTGACACAGTTTTCAATTATGATACAATGATAAGGATAAAATAAAAATCGTAGAATTGGAAAGGGGCAAAAGACAATGCAAAAGAGTAGAAAAAGAATTGTAAGCGCAATCGTAAGTGCATCTTTAGTGCTTGGATTGTGGACAGGATATGCCATTCCTGCCCGTGCGGAGGAAAATGGAAGTGGACAAACTCCACCGACCGAAATTGGCGAACCAACACCGACGCCTACGGTGACACCATCGGCATCTCCAAGTGTTGAACCAAGTACAGAGCCAAGTGCGGAGCCAACGGTTACACCGGAGCCGGTAGATGTGACCAAAATTGCGATAAGCAGAAAATCAGCGGTTTTAATGGTAGGAAAAAAATTACAGCCTGTGATAACGGGAACGACTTCAACAGTTACCTGGACAAGTGCCAATGAAAAAATTGCTAAGGTGGATGAAACCGGAAAAATTAAAGCACTCAAAAAAGGTAAAACGGTAATTACGGCAGCAGTTGACGGCATCACAAAAACCTGCGAAATTACGGTTGTTGCAAAAATGGCAAAGAAAGATTTCAGTAAATTTAATTCAGAGAACTTTGTGAATTTCTGTCAGCGTTATGGCTACAACCATGGTTATGCATGGAATGGACAGTGGAAGGGCGGAAGTAAGAAAAAAGCAACAGCCCGCGGTGTTAAAATTGGTGCATCCAAGACAAAGGTTCAAAAAGCTTATGGCGAGTTGACTTGGAAAAAATGTACATCAAAAGATCCATTTAGTAAAATGAAAGGTCTTAAGAAAAACAAAGTAAAAACTTATGGTGATGCAGTTTATGGCAAGTATCGAATCCGTTTTTACTTAAACAGCAAGAAAAAAGTTGTTGCGATTATATTTGCCTGCAACATCTCAAAGATTAAGAAAAAACATTTGAAGAAGTATATGTAGAAAATTTCTGAAATTGCTACAAAACAACAAAAAAGGAACGGCATAGCTGATTATTTGGCTGCCGTTCCTTCATTTGTTTCTGCTGTTGCGGTTTCTTCGGTGTCGTTCTCGGATTCTTCCGTTTCCTCTTCACTTGTCTTTTTCGGTGGCTGAGAAAGTAAGGTCAGTATAATCATCAGAATACTTAATACAATTGGTGCAGCATAAACGACTGCTTTGCCGGCGGCACTAATTGTAACAGGCTCTGTGTTAAACCAAATCAGTACACCAAAGTGAACGATAAAAACCAGTGTGCCGAGGATGGCACTAATTACTCTGGCAAGCATACTTTTTTCGCCCCCGAATTTTGCACGGGATACGAAGAAAACAAGGAGAAAGGCAATTGCTGAATCCAACAGACAGAAAATTAACATTCCCGGATTGATTGTCATAGTCTTTCCTTTCTGTATATGTAGGGACCAAGGTCCGTTTATTGATAGATATTAGTATAGCATATTGTGGGGGATTTGTGCAAAAAATTTGTTGATATTCCTTTGGGTTCCGTAATTTATCACGAAAAGTTTGCAGGTAGTGGGCGCTCCCGCTTGGACAAATCCGCAGAAGTATCGGCATGTAAAAGACACATGCCTGATACTTGCGCATTTGTACCCACTTCCTGCAAAACTTTTCCGGATAAATTACTGGAAGTCCAAATTGATTAGCATCAAGCACACGAAAATGAAACTTCCGAACAATATGTGAAACAAAACTCTGGTTTTTATTGTAAGATTGCGGAGGTGTGGAGAGAGCTGTCTTTTTGGTGGGCAGCACTGTTTTTTCGGATGTATGTGCCAAATGTTTGCTGTTAGTTCTTTGGGTTCCAGTAATTCCGTAGAAAAACTTTGTGACTCGTGGGTTTGAGTACGTCGGTATGTGGCGCTGGTAGTTTCAGTGC
>OJNQ01000992.1_pt1 | contig 21039 bp, 26 predicted proteins | sample 1597621 | NCBI WGS metagenome assembly OJNQ01 (sample SAMEA2452137, study PRJEB22498) | human gut metagenome | reverse complement strand
TATCAAGTTGATACATCTACTTTATATGCTCAATGGCAAGAAGCATATAAAAAATATTATACAGATCAAGAAGCGGAACATGACAAGTATTTTTCAGATTTTAAAACAATGATGTCCGATTTCTTCAATGAAGAAGAAAATGCTTTTAATGCATGGTTTGAAAAAATGAAAGGACAATTAAGTGAAGATGCAGCAGGAAAAATACAATTAGAAATAGATGAAATAACGACAATATTAAACGAAACAAAAGAAGATTTAGAAGATGCTATTTCACCAATTATAACAGAAGATGGCAACTATATTGTGACAGAAGATAATAAGAGATTAGTTGCTGGAATGTAAAAATAAGGAGGATTTTATAAAATGGGAATTAAAAAAATTTCTGAACTTGAAGAAATAGAAGTTCTAAAAGCAACAGATGTATTACCTGTTGTTGATGTAGAAAATGGAACAACAAAAAAAGTTCCAGCATCTAAATTATATACTGTAGTTGTAGAAAAAAATGCTGGAGCACACAATGGTATATATAGAGGAAAAGATATTACTGATTTATTTTATGATGGTACTTTATCAAAACAAATTGCAGCAGGAACTTTTGATGACATATTCATAGGTGATTACATTATAGGAAAAACAAGTGGAAGAAAATATTTAGTAGCTGATATAAATTACAGACTTAATATGGGAGATACGGAATGTACTAAACCACATGTGTTGATGATACCAGAAAGAATAATGGGAACAGCACAAATGAATACATCTAATGTAACAACAGGTGCATATATTGAAAGTGCTATGTATAAAACTAATTTAACAGCATTTAAAAATATTATAAAAAATGATTTTGAAAGTAGCCATATATTAAAACATAGAAATTTACTTGCAAATGCAGTAACAAATGGATATGAAAGTGCAGGTTCATGGTATGATAGTGATATAGAGTTAATGAATGAAATAATGGTTTATGGAAGTAACATTTTCCATAATGTGCAATGTGGTACTAATTTACCATATAATTACACAATAGATAAACAACAATTATCATTATTCAAATTAAACCCAGCATTAATTGTTGCTAGAAATGATGCAGGAGATAGATATTGGTACTGGCTAAGAGATGTCGTTTCTTCTTCGAATTTCGCTAATGTCGGCAGCCTTGGCCATGCTAGCGCTAACGGTGCTTCGAACGCTGGTGGTGTTCGTCCGGCTTTCCTAATCTATTAATCAGGCATCAGACAGGGCTTTATGCCCTGTCACATAATATAGTTAGTTTTCAAGATAGTTAAAATAATAAAAATTAAGTGATATAATTCTGTTGAAAAACAGAAAAGGAGAAATAGTATTATTTTACAATGTCAGAGATAAAAAAGAGTGAAAGAAAAGAATCAAAATTACAAACAATTCATAATGCTTATATGATAAGAGTAGCAGTAACTAATCTAGCTGAAAATAATTTTTATGTTACTTTTTCAAAAATAGAAGATAAAATAAACAATAGAATAAAAGGTTTAGAAGAAAAAGAACAAATAAGAATTAAAGAAAGTATGTATAAATTTTATCGCAACCAAATAAACAGGATATCAGATAATGTAATAGAATTAGCAACTGGAATAAGTAGGCATTTAAGAATAGCAAATACAATATTTCCAACATATATGTCAGAATTTGAAGAACGAAGATTGGAAATGGATAGAGCAATGGCCTGTTGTAATGCATTGCAAGATGAACTTCAATATGCAGGAGAATGTTTATATGCAGATCTTAATAAGTATATGAATTTAGTTTTAGAAATTCAAAAAGAATTTAATATGATTAAATCACTTCGACAAACTGACAACAGATTTTTAAAAAATATAAAAAAATAATAATTAGTGGGTAATCTTTGTATGTCGTTTCTTCTTCGAATTTCGCTAATGTCAACAACAATGGCAATGCTAACAATAACAGTGCTTCGAACGCTAATGGTGTTCGTCCGGATTTCACATCCTATACAAATTTTATATGGACTAGATTCCACAGTATAGTATGGGAAAAGGAAAGGAAAGATTATCCCTTCAATAGCAGAATTGATAAATACTAATCATCATGTATTTGGTTACGACCAGTAATACTATTAAAGTGATTTTAAATGAATATTTTTTATGATGCAAATAAAATATACGAAGCTGGAACAAAAGCAATTCAAGGGGCACCTTTTAAATATCAATCACAGCTCTTTGAAATGAATCATTTATTGGAAACAGCACAGATTTTAAAAAGTTTAAAAGAATGGAAATACAAACCAGTTGTAGGAAAAAAATTTACTATAAATGAAAGAGGAAAAGTAAGACATATTACAAGTAATAATATGGTTGATAAAACAATCAATCATTTACTTTGTGATAATGTTTTAACTCCAGCTATTTCTCCATATTTAATTTATGATAATGGAGCCAGTCAAAAAAATAAAGGAGTAGATTTTCATAGAAAAAGATTTGAGGTACACTTACATCAATTTTATAGAAAATATAAAAACAATGATGGTTATATATTATTGATTGACTTTAGTGGATATTATGCAAGTATTCCTCACAATTTATGTTTAAAAAATTTACAAAACTTTTTAAGAAAAACAAATAAAGAAGAAGTAGAAATTACTTTATGGATTTTGAAAAATTTATTTGATGTATTTAATATAGATAAAAGAAACGGAAGAGGTGTAGACATAGGAAGTCAGCCATCACAGAATATTGGTATTTCTTATCCATCGAAAATTGACAATTATATAAAAATTGTCAAAGGCTGTAAATATTATGGAAGATATACGGATGATAGTTACATTATTGATAAAGATAAAGAATTCTTGAAACAACTATTAAGAGAAATAAAAATTATATCAAACGAGTTAGGTTTAGTGATTAATGATAAAAAAACAAGAATTGCAAAATTATCACAGCAATTTAAGGTTTTACAAATAAATTATTCATTAACATCAACAGGGAGAATAATAAAGAAAATAAATCCGAAATCAGTGACAAGAGAAAGAAGAAAATTAAAAGCATATAAAAGGTTATTGAATAAAGGAAAAATGAAAATGGGAGACATAGAAAATAGTTTTAAAAGTTGGATGGCGGGAAATTATAAAAAAATGTCTATGCAACAAATATCAAGCATGTCTCAATTATATTATGATTTATTTAAGGAGGTACCAAAATGGAAAAATCATGGAAAATTACGTTATCTGATGGAACACAACTTAAAAACTTAAAATTAAATGGTAATAATTTTATATCAGAAGAGGAAATTACAAAAGATATATTTGATGGAAAATTGTCTAAAGTAATTATTGAAGGAAAAGAAAATGAACAAGATATAAAAAGAGAATATGAACGTATGGAATTAATACAAATTGTTCATAACGAAGATGGATACTATTTTGCATTAAGAGAATTATCACAAGATGAGATAGATAAGCAAAAAATACAAGGTGATATTGAATATTTAGCAATGATGACTGATGTTGATATGGAGGAGGTCTAAAATTATGAGCAAAAATTTTGAAAAAGTAAAAAAATTTTATGAAAATGGAATTTGGAATAAACAAAGAGTATACAATGCAGTTGAAAAATGGATAACCAAAGAAGAATATAAGGAAATAACTGGGGAAGACTACGAATAATTTGCTTACGCAATATAAATACAAAAAATGCCTTAAATTCAAGTAATAAAAGTATATTAATAAAAAAATAAAACGCCTTAAAATCAATTTTAAAGCGTTGTTTTTTTGCCTTTTTTATTGAAAAAATCACAAGAGAGGAGGAGTAATCAAATTGGAACATATATCAGTGATTATTATATCAATCGCAACTTTTTTGAATGCAATTTTAGCAATTTGTAGTTTTATTAGCAAAATAAAGAAGCCAGTTGATAATGCAGTTGACAATAAATTCAAGGAAGCATTGAAACCAATAGATGAAAAACTAGAGATAATTGATACTAGAATAGATAAGTTAGATAAAAATCAATGTAAAAATTATCTTACAGAATTTTTAGAAGATATAAAAAATGGAATTTCCAAAAGTGACATACAAATCCAAAGAGCAACAGAAGTATATGATCATTATATAAATGATTTACATTTAAATACATACATTCATGATAGTTGGGAAAAGTTGATGAAAGGAGGAAAAGAATAATGACAGTTCAATTTTTAGTATATGTCATAACAACAGTATTTACTTATATTGCAGGTAAAGTGTCAAAACACTTTGGATGGAATTATGATTTACCAATAACAATACAAAACATAATCATAATAGCAATAGCATCTATAATAGGTTGCTTAATACATATTGAAAATTTAGATGCCAATAGCATTATAACAGCAGTAATTACAGCTGTTGGTGGTGTTGGTACAGCTGTTGTAGCTTATGACGCCAAAAACAAATAAATTTATTAAGGAGGATTTTCAATGGAAGAAAATGAAGTTTTAGGAAATGGAGAAATCCAAAGAAATGAAAATGAATTTGGAGGTAATGAATAATGAAAGGTATAGATGTATCAGCGCATCAAGGTAATATTAATTGGGATGCAGTAAAAGCTGCAGGAATTGATTTTGCTATTATAAGAATTAGTTATGGTCAAAATTCAGTAGATAGTAAAGCCATCAGAAATATAGAAGAATGTATTAGAGTAGGAATGCCATTTGGTGTATATACATATTCTTATGCATTAAATGTAAACAATGCTATAAACGAAGCAAACTTAGTAATAAAAACTTTAGCACCATATAAAGATAAAGTAAAATTTCCAGTGATTATTGATATGGAAGATGCAGATGGATATAAAAGAAAATATGGTATGCCATCAAATGATGTTCTAGTATCTATTTGCGAAAAAGAATGTCTAATGTTTGAAGAAGCAGGATACTATGCAGCAATTTATGCTTCAAAATCATGGTTCGATACAAAGCTAAATTCTTCAAGACTAAATAGATTTGATAAATGGATTGCATGGTGGAATAAAGGAGCATTATTTGATAAAAACATTTATGGACTATGGCAATACACATCTAGTGGTAGTGTAAATGGTATATCTGGTAATGTGGATATGAATGAAGCATATAAAGATTACCCATCAATAATTGGTGGTGGAAGTCCAACAAATACACAACCATCAGCACCAACAAATAATGAACCAACAGGAAGTACATTAGATTTAGCAGTAGGTGTAATGAATGGTAACTATGGCGATGGAGAGACTAGAAAAAATAATTTAGGTTCTAGATATAACGAAGTACAAGACTTTATAAATCATATACATTCAGCAGATGTAAATACATTAGCAAGTGAAGTGAAAAGCGGTAAATATGGAAATGGAGAAACTAGAAAGATTGTTTTAGGTTCTAGATATGATGAAGTTCAAGACATAGTAAATAAAACATCAAATTCAAGTTCGTCAAAAACATATATTGTAAAAGCTGGAGATACTTTATCAGGAATTGCTGCTAAATATGGAACTACATATCAACAAATTGCAAAGAAAAATGGAATAACAAATCCAAACAAAATTTATGTAGGACAAGTATTAAAAATATAGTAGGGAGAAATAATCTCCCTATTATTGTATATTCTTTAAATTTTGTTGTATATTATATAGTATATCAAAAGCCTCTTTACAAGTAGTATTATTTAGGTCGATATTTTTAATCTTTTTAATAATATTATTGTAAGAAGTATTTTGATTAGAAGATGCATGAGTAGGAACTAATTTATATTTTAAGTTGTGAGAATCAAGCAATTGTGTGTATTTATCTAATTTGGCGATTGGAAAACCACACTTTATAATCTCTGGACTTAAATTGGTTAATTTTAATCCAATTTTATTAGATACTATTCTAGCATCTTCATTTAATATATTGTAAAAAATACCAACTTGAAAAATATAAATTGAATCTGGATCTTCTTTTTTTAATTCTTGATATTGTTTCATTAATTTACTCATCTTTTTTATTTCCTTTATCTTTATTTTTTCTTTTTTCTTTTTTTCTAACAATAATATCTCCTATTTCACAATCGAATAAATCACACATTTTTTCTAATGTGTCAAATTTAATACTATTTGTTTCATTATTCATCATTCTAGTAAGTGATTGATAACCTCCTTCCATATTTTTTACAAACCAATATTTTGACTTCTTTTGTTTCTTTAATAATTCATTTACTTTAACTTGTATCATCTTAATCACCTCCTCCCAATATATCTATTTTAAAAGAAAGTAATAAAGATTTTAACTATCTGCAATTTGACTTAAATTGAAGATAACTATTTTACAATATAGGTATTTGTGTTATAATATACTCAAATTTAGGTAAATGAGGTGTTATTATGAACAATACTGAAATATTGGAAATGTTAAATAATATAGAAAGTTATATAAAACATGAAGAAATAGAAGAGGTTTTAAAGTATATTAATAGCAAAAAGAAAGAACTACATATAAAAAAAGATGTAGCTAGTGAATATATGGATAAATTATTAGAAAATTTAAAATAAAAGTCGAAAATTGTCGAAATGTGCAACTCAATAATGGCAAGGAAAATTCAAGATAATATCTATCTTCTAGTGGAGTTATTTTATTTAACATAATATGGTAAAATATAATAAGAGATATCTCCAATAAACATAAGGAGGATATAGATATGGAATTAAACTTTATAGAAAAGGTATTGTCAATAATATTAAAAAAATATACAAGAAAAATATACATAAAAGGAATTATTTATGGGTTTAATTGGAAAGAATAATAATTTTTTTCGCAAGGCTGTAATAAGGCTGTAATGACTTATTAATAAAGTAAATAAAAAATAAAATGATATAAGCTGAAAGTGAACGGAGAGTAAGAAATGAGAAATATAAAACTAACAATAGAATATGATGGAAAAGACTTTAATGGGTGGCAAAAACAACCTAATAAGTTAAATATTCAAGGAAATATAGAACGTGCAATAGAAACAATAACAGGAGAAAAGGTTGACTTAAATGCTTCTGGAAGAACTGATGCAGGTGTACACGCAATAGCTCAAGTTGCAAATTTTAAAACCAATTCTACACTACCTATAGAAAAATGGCCTTTGGCATTAAATGCAAATTTAAAAAAATCAATAAGAATAAAAGATGCAAAAGAAGTAGATTTAAGGTTCCATAGTAGATTAACATGTAAGAAAAAAACATATAGGTATGTAATAAATAATTCTAAATATGGAACTGCAATATATAGAAATTTGGAAACACATATTCCGTATAAATTAGATGTAATTAAAATGCAAAATGCTGCAAAATATTTTGAAGGAGAACATGACTTTAAAGCATTTAAAGCAAGTGGAACAAGTAGTAAAAGTAGTGTTAGGACAATATATAGTGCAAAAGTAATTGATGCTGGAAATGAAAAAATATACATAGAACTAACCGGAAATGGATTCTTATATAACATGGTAAGAATAATTTCTGGAACATTGGTTGATGTGGGATGTGGAAAAATTAAGCCTGAAGAAATAAAAAATATAATAGAATCAAAAAACAGAAACTTAGCAGGTAAAACATTACCACCACAAGGATTATATTTAGTAAATGTAGAGTATGAAAATTAAAGAACCAAATTTATAGGGTTTGCATAAAATATAGTAAAAAAGAAAGGAAAGGATTGCCTATGAATAATTTACTTATATTTTTTGCTATACCTGTAGCTGTAATTATATTTTCAATAGTATTACAAAAACTTTTAAAATGTCCAATATTAGTAGCAAGCACAATTTTTGCAATTTTATTGCTTATAGCATTTACTAATTTTACTACTACCTTTTTAGTGGCAGTAATAATCTATACAATTTTATCTTTTATAGTTGCATATTTAACTATGATAATTCAAAAAATACTTAGAAATTTGCAAAATCATAATATGTGTGGATGCTGTCAAAGAAATTTAGATAATATGGTTAATAATACAAATAATCAAGATGTATTAACAATAAATGCTAATATTGAAACATTAGGAAACAATTCAAATAATGACTCAAATAACGGATGTGGTTGTGATAATGATAATAATGTAATAACAGCAAGTGCAAATGTTATTCCAAATAGTAGTAATAATGGTAGAACAGGTAGCTTTAATGGTTGCTATAGAAGAAGATAAAAATAATTAGGTTTGTCAAGTATAGATGAACCTATTTTTTATTCTTGAAAAAAATAAAAATATATGTTATTATATATAAACAAAATAAAAGGAGAATGTATATGTTAGAGGTAATAGAAGAGACACTATTAGATAGTATAAAATTAATACCATTTTTGTTTATTGCATATTTAATAATGGAATATATAGAACATAAAACTAGCCAAAAATCTAGAGAAACTATAAAAAAATCTGGAAAATTTGGACCATTAATAGGAAGCTTTTTAGGAATATTTCCACAATGTGGTTTTTCAGTAGTTGCAACTAATTTTTATGCTGGACGAGTTATAACACTTGGAACACTAATTTCAGTATATTTAACAACATCTGATGAAATGATTCCAATAATGATTTCAGAAGCTGTACCATTATGGACAATACTAAAAATCTTATTTGTAAAATTAGTAATTGGAATTGTAGCAGGATTTGTAATTGATTTTGTATTAAGATTAATTAATAAAAACAAAAAGATAGAAGAAGAAAATATTGTTGACTTGTGTGAACATGATCATTGCCATTGTGAAAAGGGAATACTAAAATCTTCTATTCATCATACATTAAGTATTTTTGTATTTATATTAATAGTTACATTTATAATAAATACTGCAATTTATTTTATAGGGGAAGAAAATATATCAAATATATTATTGAATAAACCAATATTTGGGCCAATTGTATCTAGCCTAATTGGACTAATTCCAAACTGTGCTTCTTCTGTAATTATAACAAATATGTATTTAAAAAATGTTATAAATGTTGGTACTATGATAGCTGGACTTTTAGTAAATGCAGGGGTAGGACTTGTTGTGTTGTTTAAGACTAATAAAAAAATAAAAGAAAATATTGCAATAATCTGCTTGCTTTATATAGTAGGAGTTATTTCTGGAATTGTATTAGAATTTTTGAAATTTACAGTATAAAAAATATCCTCACTTCATTTTAGAAGTGAGGATATTTTTTATTTTTTATCATTATTTGGATTTCCTTTTTTTAGGTTTACAATTATTGCATCTTCATTATCAAATAAGTATGATGAATCAGAAGTATCTGTTTGAACAGGGTCAAATTCATTTCTATCATCTTTAAAATCCACATGTCTAAAATCAAATTTTTTATTTTGTGTTTCGTCTTCTGAAACACTGTTGTCTGAGTTAGAATATTTATTAAAATCGTATTTTTTAATATTTTGTGGTTCTTTATATTTTGAAGATAAATATTTAAATCTTCCAACACCAGCCATTGGCTTTCCATTATCACCTTTTAGTTTATATGCAAAGAAATTTTTGCCTAATGTTTGTAATTTTCCAGGGGATGCATTAGGAACAAATTTCCAAGTTACACTACCATGTTTTGAATCATATTTCATGGTATTAAAATCAATACTATCGCTCATCTTCCATTCTCTGTGCTCTCCAAGTTCTTTTGACCACCATTCTAGTTCATCTATATCTGCATTTCCTGTAAATATTTTATTAGAACAGTTAGAAAGAATTGTTTGTCTATAATGTTCTTTGACATTAGGAGTATCTAATTGTGATAGATTTTGTGCGGTAATTATAGTTCCTACTTTATATTTTCTATACATTGTAAATAATGCTTCTGTAGACTTTCCAAGAAAATCAGGGAATTCATCAATATATAAAAAGTTTGCAACTCTATTATTTTCATTGCCAGGTCTTCTTAATACTGCATTTTGCATTGCAAGTAAGAAGAATAAACCAAATGCTTTATGTGTTGTCATACCTAAATCTCCACGTCTTGTACATACAAAAGTAAGATCTCCATTAGATAGCATTTCATCAAAATTAATATTTTCGTGTCTATTACATAAAATTGTTTTTACTCCAGGAAGACGTAACAAACTGTCTAATTGTTTAACTGCAGAATAAATATATTTTTCTGTTTCATCTCTACCAGAACCAGTTTTGTAGAAATTTTTTCTAAAATAAGCAAGTTGAATACTGTATTTTTTAGCTAATTCTTCATTATGTGCAAGTATTTCACACATTTTTTCAACTAAGTCAAAATTTGTAAACATTTTTAGCATATCTTCAAGGTTTGGTAATAAACCATCATTCATTCTTGGGTACATTTCTTTTAATATAATTGCCATATTTTCAATTGCTTGCAAAGCAACATCTTCTCTGTATGCTTCTTCAATTTCACTATGTTGCGTTGCATACATTCCTTTTATTACAGATGAAATTGTAATTGCAATTTTTGTTGGGTCATCATAAACAAATGGATTTAATCCTATAGAATCAATATTTTCTGGATCTATTAAATTGTATTTAAATCCAAAATTTTTACTTACTTCTACCATATGCTCTATAATTTCACTGTCAGGAGATAGTACTGTAACTCCAACGTTTCTGTATATTATAGAATCAGAAGAATCTAATATCATTTTTTTCATAAAAGCTTTAAAAACAGTATCTTTTCCGTATGCAGGTGAAATCATATTTAAACTAAAGTTTTTGTTTAAGTAGTCATTACTATATGGTTTATTTAGGACTGCAATTCTAGTTTTTAATGCAGTAAATCCAAGTTCTTTAGAAGTTTCTCTAAAAAAGTATTTTTTTTCTATATCTCTTGCAATCATTGGTTCTAGTACAGCAGATGTTTTTCCAGTACCAGATCCACCACAAACAAACATTGGTTGAAATCTTGAAACTTCAGGCATTTTTACATTTTTTCCATTTTCATCATCTGTACATAAGTACATTTCTAAACTATATGGTCCATAGTCTTTTTTGTTTTCAGAAAGTCTAATTCCACCATAATCCCATATTGAACGAGTATGTTGAGATGAATCATTAACAGAAAAGTATAAAAATTTAAACATTGGAAATACAGTCATTAATGGTAAGTATAATGATAAACTTATAAATGCAGGTTTTACCAATTCGGAAAAGTCTGTAATTAAATCAACATAGTTTGTTGTTCCTATCAAGAAAAGCCATGCTCCCATGTTAAGCCATTGGGTAAACATTGATAAAACTATTATGTAAAAGGCTATTGAATAAACATAAAATAGTGTAACCTTTTGGTTTTTTGAAGTTGCAAATTCTGATGAGCCAGAAAATAAAAATGCAAATAGAGGACATGCCATTGCAAAAGTATATGCAAATGGTCCCCAATAAGAATAAGAAACTCCAGTAAAAATCATAAATAATAGTTCTACTAATCTATCTACTACAAGATATATTGTTACTAATGTTAAAATATATGTTGCAAATGTGTTTCGGCTTGTATTTAATTTCTTTAAAAATTTATCTATTAATTTCATAAAAGTTGTCCTTTCGAAAAATAATTATACATATATATTATCTTATAAAATGGGCAAAAAAACAAGTATTTTAGGCAAAAAAACTAACAAAATTTTGGAATATTTAAAAAAATTTTACATATAATAGAAAAAATAGGTGGGAGGTAAAAATGCAAGAGGAATTTTTAAAAGAAAATAAAATTATAGAAAAAACAGAAATAGAAAAGGAAGAGGAATTGATAATTAGTATATTGAAAACAAAAAGAGAGCTAAATGTAGCAAGACAAAATTTTGAATATGCACAAGGTGATTTAATTGATTATTACTCATATCAAATAAAAGCAAATCAATCAAAATTAGATTATTTAATAAAATTAGCAAAGAAAAAAGGAATTATTGTTGATATAATTTCAGATGCAAAATTTAGAATAGAACAAGAAAATAAAGCTGTTTAATGGAATATTTGTCCATATTTAAACATAAAAATTGTAATAAATAATTAATTAAATATATAAAATTTATTATTTTACAAAATTTGTGTTTAAGGAGCGTTTTATGGATTATAATATTTTAACATATTTGGCATGTATTTGTTTTTTATTCTTATTTGGAAGAATATTTATAGTTCCTATAAAAAAAGTTTTAAAATTGGTTGTTAATTCTATTTTAGGTGGTGCAATCATTTATATTATAAATCTAATAGGGAATAGTTTTAATTTTCATATTGGACTTAATTTTTTTACAAGCATTTTAATTGGAATACTAGGAATTCCAGGTGCAGTAGTACTTGTAATATTAAAACTTTTAATAGGATAGACATTGGGACGGGGATTTTGTCTTAAGGTTTGCAGCATGTTATCACCAACTTAAGGTTAAACGGCAATAAATGGTCAATAGCTAGGGATAGATGGCAATAATATATTAATTTTTGTACCTTGGTGTCGCAACCAACAAAATTAAAAAAATATGTAGGTTGCTCCAATTCGCACTCGTGCAAGCACTCGTTTGATCGCTTACGCGGTACTTCAAATTAATATATTATTACCATCCAACCCCCTTAAGCCATTGACCATTTATTGCCATTTAACCTTAAGTCGGTGATAGCATGCTGCAAACCTTAAGACAAAATCCCCGTCCCAATGTCTATTCTACAGTTACAGATTTTGCAAGGTTTCTTGGTTTATCTACATCAAGACCTTTTTCTTTTGCAATATAATATGCAAATAGCTGAAGTGGTACAACAGAAAGTATAGGGGAGATAAAGGTATTTGTTTTAGGTATGCAAATAACCTCATCAAACATTTTTTTATCAATATCTTGATTTGTAATTACTAATGTTTTAGCGCCACGAGTAATTACTTCTTGTATATTACTTATACTTTTTTCTACTAAGTTTGGATCTGTTAATATGCTAATTACAGTAATTCCATTTTCAATTAAGGCGATAGGCCCATGTTTTAATTCTCCTGATGCATAACTTTCAGAATGAATGTAAGAGATTTCTTTTAATTTTAAAGATCCTTCCTTGGCAACTGTTTCGTCAATCCCTCTACCTAAGAAGAATATATCTTTTTCTTGATATACTTTTTTAGCAAATTCTTTTATATTTGCTGATAATTTTAGTGTTTGTTCAATTTTTGCTGGTAATTCTAATATATCTTTTTTAAATGATTCTATAACAGAGTTATCAACATTTTCTAATACTTCTGCAAAGTATAGTGCAAGTATATTTAATAAAATTACTTGTGAAGTATATGCTTTTGTAGATGCTACTGCGATTTCTGGACCAGCATGTGTATAAATTGAATAATCTGCTTCTCGTGTAATAGAACTTCCTATAACATTTGATACAGCAATTGTTTTTGCTCCTTTTTCTTTAGAAAGTTTTAATGCTGCAATTGTGTCTGCTGTTTCTCCTGATTGTGATATAAAAATGCAAAGTGTATTTTTATCTACAAGAGGATCTCTGTATCTAAATTCTGAAGCTATATCTACTTGGGTAGAAATTTTGCATAATTTTTCTAATATATTTTTTCCTGCAAGTCCTGCATGCATTGCTGTTCCACATGCTACTATATATATTTTATTTATGCTTGATAAATATTTTTTGGTGAATTTTAATTCATCAAATTCTATTTTTGAATTTTCTGGTAATCTTGAACCAATAGTTTCTCGAATTGCTGTTGGTTGTTCATAAATTTCTTTTAGCATAAAATCTTCAAAACCATCTTTTTCTGCTGCAGAAGCATTCCATTCTATTGTTTTTATTTCTTTTTTAAATTCTTTTAAATTTTTATCAAAGAATTTAACATCATTTTTTGATAGTAAAACAAATTCTAAATCGTTTAAAAGATAGAAGTTACGTGTAAAAGAAAGTATTGCAGGAATGTCTGATGAAATATAGTTTTCATCTTGGCATGTTCCAATAACCAATGGGCTATCTTTTCTAACTACAATCATATTTTCTGGGTAATATTTAGAAATTACTTCAATTGCAAAGCTTCCTTTTAAATCTAAACATGTATTTTTTACAGCTCTTAAAAGTTTTTTTTCATCATTATTTGTATCTTTTGAATAATAATAATGAATTAAATTAGGTATAACTTCTGTGTCTGTGTCAGAATAGAATTTATAATTTTTATCATTTAAAAATTTTCTAAGTTCATTATAGTTTTCAATTATTCCATTATGAACAACACTAAATGATTTAGAATTGTCCATATGTGGATGAGAATTTTCTTTAGATGGTTTTCCATGTGTAGCCCATCTTGTATGAGCAATACCAATAGTACCTTCTAATTTATCAATTCCATTTATTTCATTTAAATTTTTGACTCTTCCTTTATCTTTCATAACAGATAAGCCTTCTTTTTCTATTGTTGAAATACCAGCAGAGTCATAACCTCTGTATTCCAATCTTAAAAGTCCATTAATTAAAATAGGTGTTGCTTTTTTATTACCTATATAACCTACAATTCCACACATATTAAATCCTCCTTAATGCCAAAATGTGCGATAAATTTGGCAAATGTTATATTTTGGGAATTGAAAGCATGTAAATAAAAGCTATATACTAATTTTTGTTGCAATATTACTATTGTTTTTTAATTAGTACTATGGTTTAGCCAAAACCACTAGAGCATCCGCCGAATATTTCGATAACTCTAGACCTCGTCAACACTATTTTTATAAGTGTCCAGGCGCTTAATAAATAAAACTCCTTTCCTTTATTTTTTTATTTACCTTTCTTTCAATTTATGGTATTATATTACATTAAATTAAAAAAAGTGTCAATAAAAAGAATGTAAAACTTCTACATATTAATAATTTATAATTAAACTTGAATCATTTCATTCTTTTATAATTTATGATATAATATTTTTGGGTGATAAAATGTTTAATATAGAAGAAGAATTAAAAAAGCTTCCAACAAAGCCACGGAGTATATGTAATGAGAGATAAAGACGACAATATAATATATGTTGGAAAAGCAGTTTCTTTAAAAAGAAGGGTAACGTCATATTTTAGAAAAACAAATAAAACAGAACGTATAAAAAAAATGGTAAGTTTAATTGATCACTTCGAATATATAGTTGTAGATAATGAAGCAGAGGCATTAATATTAGAATGTAATTTAATAAAAAAGAACAGGCCTAAATTTAATGTTTTATTAAAAGATGACAAAACATATCCTTATATAAAAATTGATATTAAATCAGATTACCCTAATGTTTTAATTACAAGAAGAATTTTAAATGATGGTTCAAAATATTTTGGACCATACGCTAACCCAGGTGCTGCAAAAGAAATGGTAAATTTTATAAAACAAAAGTACAAAATACGTCAATGTAAAAATTTTAAATCCACTACAAGAGCATGTCTAAACTATCATATAAAAAGATGCTTAGCACCATGTATTGGGCTTATTTCTAAAGAGGAATACAAAAAACAAATAGATGAAATAATAGATTTATTAGATGGAAAAATAGACAAAATTATTAAAGATTTAAATAAACAAATGGAAGAAGCTTCTAAAAATATGGAATACGAAAAGGCTGCTCAAATAAGAGATAGAATACAGGCAATTATTAGAGTGTCTGAAAAACAAAAAGTTTCTAATATATCTGAAAATGACATAGATGTTATAGGAATTGCAAAATCTGATTTAGAAGTTTGTGTGGAAATTTTCTTTGTTAGAGGAAGCAAAATGGTTGGAAGAGAACACTATTTTTATAACAATCTAGATGATATGGAAGACGAAGAAATTTTGTCAGGTTTTATAAAACAATATTATTTAGATAATCCAAACATACCACATAAAATAATGATTAGGGAAGAATTAGAGGAAAAACAGGCAATTGAGCAATACTTATCAACAAAATCTGGAAGAAAAGTGGAATTAAAAAGCCCTAAAAAAGGTGAAAAGCTTAGATTTGTTGAAATGGCAGAAAATAATGCTAAAGTTACACTTGAAAACAAACAAAAAGATAAAAGTGAAATATTAATGGAATTAAAGGAAGTTTTAAAAATGGACAAGCTTCCAAGAAAAATTGAGACATATGATATTTCAAATTTATCAGGAGAATTTATTGTTGCAGGAATGTGTGTAATGCAAGATGGAGTAATTAAGAAAAATTTATCAAGAAGATTTAAAATAAAAACTGTTTTGGGGCAAGATGATCCAAAATGTATGGAAGAGGTAATAACTAGAAGGCTAAAACATTCAATAGAAAATCCTAATGGTGGTTTTGGAAAATTACCTGATGCTATTTTTGCAGATGGAGGAATAACACAAATAAGGGCCACACAAAATGCTATAAAAAAATATAATTTAGACATTCCTGTATTTGGAATGGTAAAAAACGATAAACACCAAACAAGAGCTTTAATGGATGAAAACAGAAATGAACTTAAAATTTCTCAAAACATAAAGAATTTGATTACAAAATTTCAAGATACAGTTCATGATACAGCAATACAGTATCATAGAAAGTTAAGAGATAAAGAAATTACAAAATCAGAGCTAGATAACATAAATGGAATTGGGAATGTTAAAAAGCAAGCATTATTAAAAAAATTTGGAAGTGTAGAGAAAATAAAAAAGGCAAATGTACAAGAAATTATGGAAGTTGATGGCATCAATGAAATCTTGGCAAAAAAAATTTTAGAAAATTTATAAAATCCTGCATAAATCATTATATATGGGAATATACATATATAATGATGGGGGGATTTTTATATGGAATATGCAAAAGATGGTGTTTTTAATATTAGATATAATACAGAATTAAATAGGTTAGAGATTAGAAAAAAAAACAGGTCAATTTGGGAGAAAATACAAAAACACAAGATTATAAGTTTTACAATTATAGCTCTTATAATGTTTTCTTGTTTAAATTTTTTCCTAATATATAATTTTATGAAGGTATTGCAAAATATTTAGAGAGACAAGTTTTATATACAAAACTATTGGAAAATTTAATAAAATATGATAAAATATTACTATTCTAAAAACAAGGAGGATAGTAGTATTTTTTGTACTGCTAAAAAATTATGAAAATAGCAAATGAATGGAAAGATTACAAAATATTAGATATGGCAGATGGTCAAAAATTAGAAAAATGGGGAGATGTAGTCTTATCTAGACCAGATCCACAAATAATATGGAAAGACAAAAGCTACCCAAAAAAATGGAATGAAATAAATGCAACATATCATAGAAGTAAAACAGGTGGAGGCTCATGGGAGTTTAATAAAAAAATGCCAAGTAGTTGGCAAATAAAATATAAAGATTTAACATTTAATATAAAACCAATGGGATTTAAACATACAGGATTATTTCCGGAACAAGCTGTTAATTGGGATTGGATGATAAACAAAATTAAAACATCAAAAAGACCAATAAAGGTTTTAAATTTATTTGCATATACAGGAGGGGCTACAGTTGCATGTTTATCTGCGGGAGCTTCAGTTTGTCATGTAGATAGTTCTAAAGGTATGACAACTTGGGCAAAAGAAAATGTTGTTTCTTCTGGGTTAGAAAATAAACCAGTAAGATTTATAATAGATGATGTTGTTAAATTTGTTAACAGAGAAATTAGAAGACAAAATAAATATGATGCAATAATTATGGATCCTCCATCATATGGAAGAGGAGCAAAAGGAGAAGTTTGGCAATTTGAAAACAATATATATGATTTAGTTGAATTATGTAAAAATGTATTGTCAGATGATCCATTATTTTTCTTAATAAATTCATATACGACTGGAATATCTAGCAAGGTTTTGGAAGATATATTAAGTTTAACTGTTGCAAAAAAATATAAAGGAAAATTAGAGTCAGGAGAAATTGGATTAAAAATGGAAGATTCAAATTTGGTTTTACCTTGTGGAATATATGGAAGATGGGAAAAATAAAATGGAAAAATTAAAAGTAATTTATGAAGATAATCATATAATTGTTGTAGAAAAAACTCCAAACATTGCATCACAGGCAGATAAAACAGGAGATATTGATATGCTTACAATGGTAAAACAATACATAAAAGAAAAATACAATAAACCTGGAAATGTGTATGTAGGATTAGTACACAGGTTAGATAGACCTGTTGGAGGAATAATGGTATTTGCAAAAACTTCCAAGGCAGCATCAAGACTTAGTGAAGAAGTAAGAAACAAGACATTTGAAAAGCATTATTTAGCTGTAGTTGATGGAAAGATTGAAAGTAAAGTAGGTGTTTTGGAAGATTACTTATATAAAGATGAAAGAAATAATATAAGTAAAGTAGTTAATAAAGAAAAGAAAAATGCAAAACTTGCTAAATTAGATTATGAAGTTTTAGTTTATGATGAAATAAAAAATTTAAGCTTATTAAAGGTAAATTTGCATACAGGAAGGCACCATCAAATACGAGTGCAACTTAGCCATTTTGGACATAGTATATTTGGAGATCAAAAATATGGAACAAGAGGAAAAGGAAAGCAAATAGCGCTTTGGGCATATGAACTAAAAATTGTTCATCCAACAACAAAGAAAAAATTAAAATTTACATGTTACCCAGAAAGTGTTGGTACATGGTCAATATTAAAAAAACTATAAAGTAAAAAATATATACTTTATAGTTTTTTTATATGAAACAAAATAAAATTTATACAAAATTAAAAAAGATGTTTTTTACAAAATGAATAAACACTTTCATAAACAAAAAATACAAAATTGGAATATTGATGATAAAATCAAGTCAATAAAAAAGGTGGTGAGAAAATGATAGACAAAATCTGCATGTTTCTAACCAACAAAATAAGAAAAGAAATGCCCGAAATAGATGATGAAAGAGCAGAGGTAATAAATTATGGACTTCAAAATATTATAGGGGAAATTCCAAAAATTTTTATTACTTTGGGAGTAGCATATTTATTAGGAATTTTTAAATTGACTTTAATAACTTTTTTATTAATTATGCCATATAGATCATTTTCAGGGGGATTTCATTTAAAAACACATTTAGGTTGCATTATATGCACAACAATATTTTACTGTGGAATAGCATTTGCAAGCAAATATATAGTTTTAGAACAAGCAATAAAATACTTATTAATATTTTTAGTATGGGTATTTGGAATGTTTATGGTAAAACTTTATGCACCTGCTGATACAGAAAATGTTCCAATTCTTAGAAAAAAAGATAGAAGAAAAAAACAAATTTTATCTTATATAGCCTTAAGTGTAGGACTTATAGTTGCAGCGTTTGTGCCAAGTAGTGAATTAGCCAATATTTTAATATTGGGAAACTTAGTGCAAACACTCTTTATAACGAAGTTTGCTTATAAAATTACAAACAACAAATATGGTTATGAAGTGTATGGTCGTACTTAATTGATAATAGAAGATAGAGATATCTTATATTATAAAATTAATTAAGGGGGAATGTTTTATGTTAAAATTTTTAGCAAAAGCAGCAGAAAAATACGCAAAGGTGACTAATACTGCATGTTTTGTATATTTTATACTTCATCAACCTAAAATGCCAGCAAGTCTTATAAAAAAAGACTAACTTAAATTAATTTGTCATTAATTTTTCTAGTATTTACTTACTAGAAAACACTTAAATAATATAATTTAACAATTCAAACACAAAAAATACAGCTAATATGCTGTATTTTTTGTTTATATATTATATATTTCAAATTGCTGAGTAAAATATTTATCGTTTTTAGTTGTATATAAATTTAAATTATTATTTCTTTTTAATATTTTTCGTATTTCCCATAGTCCAAGTCCTGTATGATTTTCTTTGCCAGTAATACCTTTATCAAAAATTTTATTGATGTCAACATTTTTGTCTGAATATGTATTTTCTATAATTAATAATTGTCTTTTATTTTTATCATCTTCTCTAAATATTACATTTACAATTTTTTCTTCACAAGTACTTGCTGCATCAATACTATTATCTAATAATATTCCAAGTGTTTTTGTAAAGTCATAAATTTTCATATTTATTGTATTTAAATCCATAAGTACACTAATATTTAATTTTACATCTTGTTTTTCTGCTTTATGGTATTTATTTGTAAGTAAACTATATATACCAGGATTATTTATAATTTCCGGGTTCAAGATATATAAATTATTTACCTTTTCACATTCATTTTCAAGTTGGTTATAATAATTTTTTAAACCTTCCATATCATTTGTTTGAATATAACCACCAAGTGTTGCGACTGTATTATCAAAGTCATGTTTAAAGCATCTAACACTATCATGAATTATTTGTAATGTCTTATTATATTCTTCTGCATTAGCTAATTGCTTTTTGGTCGATGTTAATTTTGTAACTCTAGTTAGGGCATAAATGCTTATTCCAAAATAAAACAAAATACATAAAAAGTTGAAAAAAGTTATTGGCAATGGTAATGTGTCTGTATAATTTAATGATATCACTAATTGTAAACATAATACAATAATACCAAGTAAAAAGGTTATAATTAGTGAAAATTTTGGGGGAAAGATTTGCATCTTATGATCGTTGGTATCATAATGGTGCAAAGGAAACTTTGGAAAGGTGGTTTGGACATGAAATTTGGACCGATTGAAATCAAGGATAAAAGTAATCGGACGATCGTACTGAGAAATGCAACGCCGGAAGATGCAGAAGATTTAATCACGTACTTAAAAGTCACCACTGCGGAAACACCATATCTGATCCGGGAACCGGAAGAAGTTGTCATGACACGGGAGCAGGAGACAGCGTTTATCAATAATTGCCTGAATTCGGACAGATCCTTAATGTTAATTGCAACGTTGGATGGAAAACATATCGGAAACTGTTCTTTCAGTCCGGTTGGAAACTACAGGAGATATCTGCACAGATGTGAAGTGGCAATTGCTTTGTATCAGGAATTCTGTGGATGCGGTATCGGAAAAGTCATGTTGGAAACGGTGCTGAAAGCAGCAAAAGAGATTGGATTTGAACAGGCGGAGCTTGAAGTGATCTCGGATAATCAAAATGCAATTACATTGTATGAAAAACTGGGATTCCAGAAATATGGCACATTT